>Ga0081539_10000621_pt1 | contig 71799 bp, 62 predicted proteins | sample TabmetS4T2R2_FD_71023 | JGI IMG/M metagenome (GOLD analysis project Ga0081539, IMG submission 71023) | Tabebuia heterophylla rhizosphere microbial communities from the University of Puerto Rico - S4T2R2 | ecosystem: Host-associated > Plants > Roots > Rhizosphere ...
TTTAAAGGCAAGGCCGTTCCAGTGTCGGAAGATGCTGCCTTAGAACAGGCTTCGGTGGGCGACGTCGCAAACTCGGAGCGACTCGTAAATCTCTCCGAGCTCTCAGAAGAGGACGTTGCCAGGCTCTTTTCTCCGGATGGATTTCGAGACTGGATGCTGTTTCTTCATCCAGAACAAAAGCGCGTTGCTGAAGGTGACTACGATCGACCGGCTGTTTTGACGGGTGTTTCAGGCAGCGGCAAAACGGTAATCTTAGTACATCGAGCTCGTTACCTTGCTAGAAAATACCCTGGCGAGCGCATTGGCGTCATAACTCTCAGCAGAAGCCTATCTAGGCTGATCTCAAATCAGTTGGACGAACTATGTAAACCAGCAGTTCGCAAAGACATTCATGTTTTCGCCTTCTACGATTACTTCAAACGTTTAATTGATCATTTTGGACCGCAGTTGTTCTTGGCGCAGTTGTGTGAACTCGCGAAAGGTCATCCCCACGAGGCGGAAATCACCAGAACGATCAACAAGGTCAATCCGACGACGTTTGCCCGTGAACACGACCCGCTTTCGAGAGAAGACCTGAAGGATACGTGGGAGGTTTTCATCGATCAACCGGCGGTGCAAACGCTCCTCACATATCTCCGGGATCATTTGGAGAAGCATCAATGGAACATCGACGTTGAAGCATACCTCGCCGAAGAGTTCAGCCTTGTGAGAAGCGCTTTCGCAACGAGCTCACGCTCCAGAGATTACGAGCACATGGAGCGGGTTGGTCGAGCAATTGCGTTTCCTTCCGGCGTGCGAAAGCACGTGCTAGAGGCCCTTTTGCTGTTCGAGGAGACGATGCTACATGGCGGAATGCTTGATGTCCTGTCGTTGACAGCATCAGTGCTACCTCATGTGTTAAAGTTGCGTGATCTTCCCGATGAGTTGCGCTTCAGATGCCTGCTCATCGACGAGTTTCAGGATTTCTCTACCTTGGATCTCTCACTTCTTCGGAGAGTGCCGACAAGGCTAGAGCCGAATGGACTCTTCGTGACTGGAGACACCGTTCAGCGAGTTTTGGTTAAGGATTTACGACTTGCCGGTGTCGGACTGGATATTATCTGGGCACAATGGCTGCGCATCTCAAAGAACTATCGCAATAGCCGACAAATTCTGGAGGCGGCGCATCTTCTCGCGAAGGAGTATGGAGCCGAAGCGAGCCGACAGGGCGAGGAGATTGAGATTATCGACCCGCAACTGGCAGTCCGCGAAACAGCCCGTCCGATAGCTCTTAACGTCGCAGAGGAAAACGAAGTCGCGACTGCTTGGCGCATCGCGGGCGAATGTTTAGACGCCAAATCGGCTTTGCCTTGGTCAGTCACAATCAGCACTGCAAGTCCTCGGCTCATCGACACCGAGAGCATCATTAATGGTTGTCCAAGCGATTTCGCCTACAAGGTCGCCGAGCTCAGCGGCGACTACACTGAACAACGGGACACGGTGACCGTCGCAAATTTTACCGACCTAAAGGGCTTCGAGTTTTCGCTCGTCATCATTGTGGGATGCGGGAAAGAAGAACTCCCGGATCCCGGTCGCTGCAAAGACGAAAGCTGGCGAGATGCACTACGGCTGTACGTTGTTATAACACGAGCACGCGATTCCGTGTATCTCGTGTATTCGGGAGAGCCATCTCAGTTTCTGGAAGTGATGCGCAAGAAGATTGACTGGCAGAGTGAAAAATGAGCCATCTCCCCGCCTTCCATACGCTTTCCAAGCTGCGGGATTAAAGAGGCCAGACATCTCGATCTTATTCGACCAATTCCTCGCCGAAGTCCGCGGCCTGAAGCTCAAGAACGTTGCTGTTGAGTTGCTCGAGAAACTGTTAGGCGACGAAATCCGCGTGCGCTCGAAACGAAAGATCGTCCAGAGCCGCGAGATCATCGAGCTACTGCAAGATTTTGTCCTCTTCGACGGCGGGATAAAAAAGCTGCCGCGCGTCCATCAATACGTCGGGGTGATGTTAAGGAAAGTCGGACGAGACCCCGGTGAAGCTCAATACCCCTGCCAAGCGGGCCCTCTTCAATAACCTGAATGGCGACGAGGAACTGGCACTGAAGATCGATGAGACTGTTCGCCGCGTGAAGCCGAACGCCTTTCGCGGAAATCCAGCAAAAGAAAACGTGATCAAGGCCGCTCTTATGCCACTGCTTGGCAACGATCCCGGTGAAGTCGAACGCATCTTCCTCATCGCAGCGGCACAAAAGGAATACTGACGGTGGTCCACGTTCGACTTGGCGAGATTGAGGCTGATGTCGTTCACAAAGACATCAAGAGCGTCCACCTGAGCGTCCATCCACCCACCGGACGGGTGCGCATCGCCGCGCCTGCACGGATGAGTCTCGACAGCATCCGCGTCTTCGCGATTTCAAAAGTTCCCTGGATTCGCCAGCAGCAAAGGAAATTTCGCGAGCAAGAGCGGGAAACTCCTCGTGAATTTCTCGACCGCGAAAGTCGATTACGTCTGGGGCCGCCGCTTTCTCTTAAAGCTGGTTGAAACAGACAAGGCTCCTTCCGTCGAGTTGAGCCAGAAAGAGCTTGTCCTGAAGACGCGGCCCGGATGGAGCCGAGCAAAGAATGAAGCGCTCCTGGATGCCTGGTATCGGGAGCAAGTAAAGACCGCGGCGCCTCCGATCATCGCAAAATGGAAGCGGCTCATGGGAGTCAAGCTGGAGCGGCTATTCGTGCAAAGGATGAAAACGAAGTGGGGAAGCTGCAATCGAAAGAACGCCGCGATCCGCCTCAACACCGACCTGGCGAAAAAGCCGCGTGCGTGTCTCGAGTACATCATCGTCCACGAAATGACTCACCTCTTGGAGCGGACACACAACCGGCGATTCATTGCGCTAATGAATCAATTTCTGCCCAAGTGGACTGCATCGCGCGCGCTCCTCAACAGCCTGTCAGTTCGAAACGAGAACTGGAGCTATTGAGAAATAAAGCAGCCCGATATTAGCATTGAAATTCTCTCGCTGCCCGCGCCCGCCGACTGCTTCCCTCGCAGCTTTACCTTCTATGTCGCTCATCCCGCCCGCTCCATCCTTTTCGACCAATTCCTCGCCGAAGTCCGCGGCCTCAAATACAAAAATGCCACAAGAAAGGAGGAAGTATGCTTGCTTTCCAGATTAGACACCCGACATCCTTGTTTTGGCCGCGCGACCGCTTCGGCGGCAAATCTAACACCGACAAATGAAATTGCCGAACGCGAACGGCGCGGTCGTCGCGCAGGCGAAGATTCGCGATTACCTGCTTAATCCAGCGCATCCCGACAATGGAGGTAAAGCAGCGTTCTTCATCTCATTGGGTTTTGATCGCGAGGGCGCAGCTGTCCTCGCTGATTCGTTCAAAGAACTGGCGCGCCACGCAGATGTTTCTGCGAAGTTGGACTCTCCTCACGGGCAGAAGTATGTTCTTGACGGTTGTCTGGGCTCGCCGAGCGGAAGGTCGGCGACGATTCGAACGATTTGGATTGTGGACCGGGGAGAGGATATTCCACGATTAGTGACAGCCTATCCGCACGAGGAGTAAGCGATGATAAAGGAACACGAACGTATAGTCTTGAAAGAGCAGGTCTCCGCCGAAGGATTGGAGAAGGGCGACGTCGGAACGGTGGTTCACGTGTATAAAGATGGCGAGGCGTACGAAGTAGAATTCCTCACCCTCGATGGCAACACTGCCGCAGTGGTCACCCTCGAAGCTGCCCAAGTCCGACCGGTTGGACGTCGTGAAATCACGCACGCACGCGAGCTCGCCGCGAAGTGATCAGAACTGTATGCCCCAAGCCGCCTTCAAGAATTTCGCCACCGAAATCAAGCGCAAGCGCCGCGAGATCTCACGGTTGCAGGAGGACTTGAGCGACATGCTTGATCATCTCGTGTTCTCGAGGCACGAGTGAAGTCCGCCGGCGCAAAACGGTATTCGCCGGCCCAAGTGAGAAAGGCTCTCGGCATCTGATTCACAGCCATGCAGCGAGCCGACGAACCGAGGGTCGAGCTCGGCCTCAACAACGAGGAAATCGCGTTCTACGACGCCCCTGCCGCGAACAACAGCGCAATGGAAGTGGTGGGCAAAGACAATCTCAAAGTCATCGCCAAGGAGTTAGTCACTCAGGTCCGCAAGAGCGTTACCATCGACTGGACACTCCGCGCCGTAACGGATGCGCAGCAACGGCCGGGCTTTCAAGGCGCCCGTGCCAAAATCCGCGTCATGGTCAAACGCATTTTAGCCAAACACGGCTACCCGCCCGATCTCCGCGAAGAAGCCACCAAGCTCGTCCTTCAGCAAGCCGAGCTTCTCTGTGCCGAATGGGCGGCATAAGAAGGGCGGTCCGCTTCGGGTAAGATTCGACCGGTCATCCATGAGCTTCGGAGAAAAACTCCTAACAGATTTGCCTAACGAGCAGCGTTATCTCGTCGGCGTTTCTGGCGGGCGCGATTCGGTCGCCCTCCTGCATTGGTTGGTTTCGTTAGGCTGTTGGCGTTTGATCGTTTGCCATTTCGAACACGGTCTGCGCGGACGGGTGGGGAAAAGCGATGCCCATTTTGTCGAGAAGCTGGCACAGAAATACCGGCTCCGATTTGAGCTTGGCTCAGGGAATATTCCTGAGTTGGCGGCTCGGCGCAAGCAATCGATCGAAACCACAGGACGGCAGGAGCGGCTCGCGTTCTTTCAAAAGGTCGCGCGCCGGCGGCGTTGCCCGGCGATTTTTCTCGCGCATCAGGCGGACGATCAGGTCGAGACTTTCCTGCTCAATCTCTTTCGCGGCGCGGGCGGGCGCGGGCTGGGCGCGATGCGGCCGCGCTCGAATTACGGGCGCCTCGAAATCGTTAGGCCACTCCTCGGGGTTTGGCGCAGCGAGATCGATCGCTATTGCAAAGAGCACCGGCTCAAATTTCGCGAGGATGCGACCAATGCGGCGAGCGACGCCCGGCGCAACCGGATGCGACACAAGATTATTCCCTGGCTGGAAAAGGAATTCGGGCGCGAGATTCGCGCCACCATCTGGCGCGCCGCGACGGTTCTGGCGGAGGAGGAAGATTTTCTCGAGAGCCAGGAGCCGGCTGGCCTAACGAAAAGCGAGACGCTCGCAGTCGCGGCGGTGCGCTCGCTTGCGCCCGCGCTTCAGCGCCGGGTGTTGCGAGCCTGGCTGCAATGGCAGGGTGTGGCCGAGATTGGCTTCGAGGTGATCGAAGCAGGGAGAAAACTTCTCGTCCTCGAGACCCCGGCGAAGATTAATCTGGCGCGCGGACGACATCTGCGACGTCGTGCCGGTAAGATTTTCATCGAGTAACGCGTGTGCCAGCTGTAGCACAGGCTTCGAGCCTGTGCGGCAACCGGGCATCTTGCCCGGTTTCTTCCGGTGCGCAGGATTCACCGGCGAGACACCCGGGGGCCCACAGGCAGGATGCCTGTGCTACCTCGCAGCGGTTTGCGAGGGGCGGTTGTTTCGCGCAGGATGACACCTACAAGTGGCCACTCCAATTCGCGTTCGCTTCGCTCCTTCGCCCACCGGTTATCTCCACATCGGCGGGGCGCGGACGGCGCTTTTCAACTGGCTCTTTGCGCGCCACACCGGCGGCACGTTTGTCCTCCGGATCGAGGATACGGATGAAGCGCGCAACACGGCCGAGGCGACCCAGGCGATTTATGATGGCCTCCGCTGGCTCGGGCTCGACTGGGACGAAGGTCCGCAGGTGGGCGGGGAGTACGGTCCCTATTTTCAAAGTCAGCGCCATGAAATCTACGAGCGCCATCTGGAAAAACTCCGCGTGGCCGGTCATCTCTTCGAGGACAACGGCGCGGTCCGGTTCCGTTCGCCGCGCGAGCATGTCGTAGTGGACGACATTGTCTGCGGCAAAATCGATTTCGACCTAACGAACGAAGAAACCCATCCCGACATGACGATCCGACGGCCCGATGGCTCGTGGATTTTCCATTTCGTCAACGTGGTGGACGACATGGAGATGAAGATCAGCCACGTCATCCGGGGCGAAGATCATCTCTCGAACACACCGAAACACATCGAGCTTTACCGTGCGCTCGGGGCGGAGCCGCCGCGTTTCGCCCACATTCCGCTCATCCTTAATCATGACCGCTCGAAGATGAGCAAGCGCGACACCGGGGCGCAGATGAGCACCTACATCGAGCAGGGTTTTGTCCCGGAAGGCGTGCGCAATTATCTCTGCCTCCTCGGCTGGTCGCCGAAGGACGACCGGGAGAAAATTCCGATCGAGGAAGTCGTTAGGCTGTTCGAGCTGGAAAAATTGAATCGCAAAAACGCGACCTTCGACCTGGCGAAGTGCACCTGGCTCAACGGCGAATATGTGCACCAATTGCCTGACGACCGCTTCCACGCCCTCGCGCGGGCTGCGCTCACCCGGGCGGGGTTCGACTTGACGAAATTCTCCGACGACTACGTGCGCGCGGCGATCGACACCTGCAAAGGCAAGTTCCGCGTCTTCAGCGAGCTGCCGGTCTACGGCGGGTTCTATTTTACCGACGAGATCCGCTATCAGCCCGAGGGCGTGACGAAACATTTCACGGCTGAAAACAAGCCGCGCCTCCTCGCACTGCGTGAAGCCTTTGCCGACCTGGAAAATTTCGATGCCGCCTCGCTGGAAGCGACGCTGAAGGCAACCGCGAATTCGTTAGGCGTGAAGGCCGGCGTTCTCGTTCATCCGACGCGCTTGGCTGTGACCGGAAGCAATGCCGGTCCCAGCCTCTATCATCTCCTGGAAATCCTCGGCCGCGGAAAAGTGCTGGCGCGGATGGATGCCGCCTTGAAGGTCTTTCCAGCCTAACGACGTGGGGCTGCGCTGGATGCGCGGAAGCGCGTCCCTTCCAGGGGGCTTGCTTCGGCGCGCCCGGGTACATTGAGTTCCGAAGGTCCTGATCCAGTTCGCGCGGCCAGCGCTTGACGAAACTTTGACGCATATGCGCCAAAGTTTGGGAGATCGGCGAGAGGAGAAGTGTTCACTTTCAAGAAGCTCACTGCACCGGGTTCGACAAATAATTCCTGCAACCTTCCGGGTGATCGGGTACCTGGCACCGACGGCGCGGATGCCCTCCAGGGCGCGGTCGTGTTATGGGCGCGGGCCATTTTCTGGAGGGAAGCGCGCTGTCGCTTCTCCGAGCGTCTCTTGCAGGTGGCCGTAATACGACGCTTCGGGCCTGGCACCGACGGCGCGGATGCCCTCCAGGGCGCGGTCGTGTTATGGGCGCGGGCCATTTTCTGGAGGGAAGCGCGCTGATGCTTCCCCGAGCGTCTCTTGCAGGTGGCCGTAATACGACGCTTCGGGCCGGGCACCGACGGCGCGGATGCCCTCCAGGGGCGCGGTCGTGACGTATGCTTGCGAAGGAACAACTTGAGATTGCAGGAATCTCTTTGTCCGAAGACTAGTCTGCTGTGGCTGCGAGTCTTCTTGCTCGTTAGGCGGTAAGATGGCAGATTGGGAAGCGAAATGAACTTTGCCGTCCTCAACGTAGAAGATCCGGTCGGCAAGACCGTCGGGCGGCGACGACTGCCGGACGCGGCCAAGGCGGCGATGGCGTTGCAGCGCTTTGTAAATCAGGTGCGCAGATCGCAAGGCTACGGTGGTATTTGTCGCAAGGGAGTTTTCCGTTTTCATTCGTTTGAGGAAGCAGATGCATGGCTGACCAAAGAGATCGTGGCCCGGGCGATTCGGAGGAGCTAACCCCGCGCGATCCACTGGAGGAGGATCTGGTCAGGCTATGTCGGCGCCTGAACGAACTGGGCGCGGCATACGTGGTCGTGGGCGGCTTCGCCATCATTTACGGCGGTTTGCCGCGGACCACGACCGATATCGATTTGGTGATTGCGACGGATCTGGGGAACGAGGAGCTCGTTTATCGTGCTCTGGAGGTGTTTCCGGACAAGGCAGTACGCGAATTGAAGCCGGGGGAGGTCGCTCAGTACGTCGTGGTGCGCGTGGCGGATGAAGTCGTGGTCGATCTCATGCGGTCCGCTGGCGGAATCGAGTACGGAGAAGCGGCGAAGGATATTGTTGTGCGCGAGGTGCACGGAGTGCCGATCCCGTTCGCGTCGCATCGCCTTCTCTGGCGGATGAAAGCGTGGACGCATCGGCCGAAGGATGCGGCGGATCTGGTCTTTCTGCGGGAATATTTCGCCGCCCAAGGTGAAGAGCCACCGGAGAGCTAGGGTGGGGCTTCTCCGGCCACACCGGGCCTAACGATCTTGCCGCGTCTCCCTAATCGCGTTACAGCTAGGGCGGCATTTTCTTTCTTCTGACTTCATGCTTTCCCCGAGGAGGGGTGGTCGAGTGGTTGATGGCTCCGGTCTTGAAAACCGGCAGGGCGCAAGCCCTCGTGGGTTCGAATCCCACCCCCTCCGCCCAAGCGCTCTTCGACACGAGCGCGCGCCCACCCGGGAGGTGAGAAGTTTCGCAAGTGAATTGGTCTCGCCCGATCTCACAAAGAAAGATCATCTTCGCGGTCAGGTGCAGGCTTTCGTCCCCAAACAGAGACAAGCTCAGGGCCGGAAGAAGCCTCGATCGCCTCGAACCCGGCGCGTTTAAGGTATTCCTGAAGTTCCTGCGGCGTCGAACATTCCGAGATGTGATCCGGTCGCTCCGCGATCGGAAACCGGCGGTGCGTCTGGAAAATCGCCCAGCCACCGTCGGTGCAAAGATCGACGTTATCGACGTAAAGCTTACCCCCGGGGCGAAGGACGCGCATCGCTTCCTCGACATACGAGTAACGGTCCCAGCTCGCGAGATGCATGAAGACCACCGTGCAATAAACGAGGTCGATCGAGTTGTCGGCGATCGGGTGCAGATCGGTGCCGGAGAGTTCCACGAATTCGACGTTTAGGAACTCGCGCAGCCGCTCGGCCGCGTGTCGTAGCATATGAGGCGAGACATCGGCGCCAATCCAACGCCGGCAAAGTGGAGCGAGACATTTCCCGACCCGGCCAATGCCGCAGCCGATCTCGAGCACGACGTCCGTTGGATTGATTCCGACGTGATTGAGGAGGAACTGGCTCGTGCCGATCCCGCTTTGCTCGATTATCGCTTCGTCCTCGGTGCCGCTGACGTGCCGCTTGGCGCTGGACAGCGTCTCCGAGAGCGCCGTCCACACACCCTTGTAATCTGAACGCATCCTGGCCGCCTATCCTGCTGGCTTTTGAGTTCCGCTCAAGGCATTTTCTGGCAGAGCGGGAGCTGTAGTCTACCCCTGTTGCGGTGGACTCTGAGGTCAACGTTACCGGGAGGCACAACGACGCTCGACGGCGCGGATCCGATAAACTGCACGCGTGACCGTTACATAAAACAAACCAATGGCGAATCGTACTGAATCGAATCTTGCGGCGGACTTCGAAAAACTGGGCCCTTGGATTTTTCAATTTCAGGTCAACGGAGTGGGCTACGGTGGGAAGATTGGGGCGGAGAATGACGGCCGAATCGATCAGTTCTTCGCTTTCGCGCCCGAGGCCAAAACGATTCTCGAAATGGGCGCACTCGAAGGGGCACAGACCTTTCTCCTTGCGCGACATCCAGGGGTGGAGCGGGTACTCGCAATCGAGGGTCGCGAGGCCAATCTACGCCGAGCGCGTTTCGTGCAGGAACTTCTTCAAGTGCGCGATGTGGAGTTTGTGCAGGCGAATTTGGAAGAAGCCGACCTATCGATCTACGGGACATTCGATGCGGTTTTTTGCTGTGGGCTTCTCTATCACCTGCCGAAGCCGTGGGAGTTGATTCAGCGGTTGCCCGCGATCGCGCCGATGCTTTACATCTGGACTGCTTACTCCGCGGAGGAGGAAGCGATCGAGTTGCCCAACGGAATGCGTGGCAAAATTCACACAGAAGGCGGTCAGGATGAACCGCTCAGCGGGCTGTCACCGACCGCAACCTGGCTGACTTTGGACTGCCTGCTCGCCGTCGTGCGCGAGGCCGGTTATCAGCAGGTTAAGGTGATTCAGGACGATCCCGATCATATCAATGGCCACATGGTCAGCATCGGGGCGCGAATCTAAAGCAGAACCTTGCAACCCAGCGTGAGGCCAGGGCGATGGGCGCTCGTTTTGCCGCCCGGGCGGGGTGACAATACGGCGAATGTTTTCTGGCCTCCTTCTTCGGGCCCTTGAGGCGATCGGGATTCTGGCCGCGCTTGGTGGGGGCTTGTGGCTTGGTCGCTACCATACCGCCCTGGCTTTCCGTCATTCATGGAGCGCCGAGCGCGGTTACGCTAACTTATAGCTTGCTCTTTTTTTCTAAGCTCTCCATTATTGATGCCAGCTAATACCGTATCTCTTATGGTTCGATTCCTCCTTCCGGGACCGATGTCGCGCCTGCGGCCGCGATCAAAAAAAGTCGGAACTATTCGCCATTTTTTGTTAGCGGCTCTCTCAGCTCTCTTTCTCGCGACGCCGTGCGGGGCGGGATTAGAGCACTTTGTTGGCACCGCGAGCATGCACTTCGCGCGTCAAAACTACTCCGCGACACTCCTGCGCGACGGCAGGGTGCTCGTCGAAGGAGGCCTGAATGGTTTCTTCGATCCGGAAACTGCGGCCAGCGCGGAGCTGTTCGATCCGGCCACTGGCACCTGGACCGAGACCGGCAGCTTGAATACCGGTCGCTACTGGCACTCCGCTACCTTGTTAGACGATGGAAGGGTCCTCCTCGCCGGAGGGGACAGCGCGGTGTTATATCCGCAGGTCACGGCGGAACTCTATGATCCGTCGACCGGAGCCTGGACGGCAACCGGCAGTCTCAAACAGGCGCGCCGATCGCACACCGCCACCTTGCTGCCTAATGGCGAGGTGCTGGTTGTGGCGGGCTACGTCGATGTCTTGGGCTACCCCGGTTACCCAATCGACTCGGCGGAATTGTACGATCCAGCAACCGGCAGCTGGAGCCTGGCCGGCAATCTGCCGATTCCACGCGAAAGCCATACGGCGACGCTCTTGGCTAACGGGAAGGTACTCGTTGCAGGCGGCATCAATCGCACCCAGTTCGACACCGAGGTACTCGCCGATGCGGAACTCTACGATCCCGCCAGCGGCACCTGGACAGCGACTGGCAGCCTCGCCGAACCGCGCACGGGCCATACGGCAACACTCTTGCCTAACGGAAAGGTGCTCGTCGCGGGAGGCTACGGTGAGAGCGGGTTGCTCGCCAGCGCAGAGCTTTACGATCCGGAAAGTGAAACCTGGACGCAGACAGGAAGCCTCGCGACGGCTCGGGATAACCACACCGCCACTCTGCTCGGAGACACCGACGGCAAAGTTTTGGTTGCGGGTGGTTACGGCCAGGAGACCGGATTTCTCGCCAGCGCGGAACTTTACGATCCGACGACTGAGAGGTGGAGTACCACTGCCAGCCTTGCGGTCGGACGCGTTAATCATACAGCGACGTTGATGCTCGGAGGCGATGTCCTTATCGCCGGGGGCCGCGGCAGCATTATTGACAACCATGTGGCGATCGACAGCGCGGAACTCTTTGTTCACTTGCCGACCTTGATGAATATCTCTTCGCGCCTCGATGTGCAGACAGGTGATGATGTGATGATCGGAGGCTTCATCGTCACTGGGACCGAGCCCCCAGTCGTGATCGTGAGGGGAATTGGGCCATCGACGGACGTGCCCGGGGCGCTGAGCGATCCGGTCATTGATCTCTTCGATGCCACGGGCCAACTCCTCGCCACCAATGACAATTGGCAAGACGATCCCAATCAGCAGGAAGTGATCGATAACGAATTGGCGCCTGCCGACGATGCGGAATCGGCTCTCTGGGAAACGCTCGATCCCGGGGCCTACACTGTCGTGCTCAGCGGCAAGAATGGAGGAACCGGAGTGGGGCTAGTAGAAGTTTATCGACTGAGCGGGACGCTCGCCGGCGCGTTGACCAACATTTCCACCCGAGGCCTCGTGCAGACGGATGATAATGTCCTGATCGGCGGTTTGATCGTTGGCCAAGGGACTGGCAATGCTTCGGCCAATGTCCTCCTCCGCGCGCTCGGACCGTCACTGCCCGTTCCGAATGCCTTAGCCAATCCAACCCTGGAACTATATGACGAGAGCGGCACCCTGATCGATTCCAATGACGACTGGAAGCTGCGTAGTGACGGGAGCAGCCAGCAGGCGGAGATCGAAGCGACCACAATTCCGCCCGGCGAGGATTCCGAATCCGCCCTCCTGGAAACGCTGGCGGGGGGCAGTTACACCGCGATTGTGCGCGGGAAAGACAACATCATGGGCGTGGGATTGGTGGAAATCTACAATTTGCAGCAATAACCAGCCGAGTGAGGAGCGGGATCGCCTTCCGGAAAGTTCAAATGGTCAGTGGCCTCAGGGCTGGTTCGGATTTTTCAGGATAAGGATTAGCTCGTCGTTAGTCCGCCAGAAGTAGGGCTGAATTGGCGGGCGAACCTCGCCGAACTTCGCAACAACCGGCAGTTCCTGCGTCGCAAGCTGCCATTCTTTGATTTGCTTCGACTTGGCATCGGAAAGTCTTGGTTCCTCCGCAAACTGAGTCGAGATCACGAAGTCAAAGCCACCCTCGCGGAGTAATCGCAGAGCTTTTGGCAACGATGCGATGCGGACCGAGCTGGCGCGCTTCAGTTCGTGCGGAAGAAAACCGAGTTCGGACAAACAGAGGATGCGCTGGCTCCGATCGACATGCTCCCTCAGCCAGTCAACCGTCTCGACCCGCGTGTCGCGGACCGACATCCGAGTCCGAATCGCACCGTAGGAAACCGTCGATAGTGTCAGGACACTCGCCGCGACGACGACTGCCACCGCGAGCCGGCCGGCGGCGCGATATTGCACGCCTCGCAACGAGTCCCAGGCCTTGATGAGCGCGGCGGCGGAGGCCAGACAGAGACCGGGAACGACTGGAAGCAGGTTTCTGAAAGGTTGGAACGTTCGGAAGCCGAGGAGGACAAATAACCCCGCTGCCAGGATCAGCCAGCCAAGGGAAAAAATTCGCGTTTTCTCGTCCCGGAGCATCCAGGCAATCCCGATCAGTCCAGTCAGTGCCAGCAGCGGGCCAAGCTCTGCGCTTTGAAACGCCTGACCTATGTATCCGGGGGACGAGGTGAGCGTGTCGTAGAACAGGATGGTGGGGACAAAACCTTCCCAGACCTTCATCGGCCTTAGCAGAATCAAGGGCGAACCGATGGTGCTGCCGACCGCTGCTCCAAGCAGAGCCGCCGCTGTGATTCGGATTCGGAGACCGCGTGCCGGATGGAAAATGGTCGCGACAAGGACGCCACCGAAGCAGATGAACAGGTTGTATTTGCTTGCGAAGGCAAGTCCCGCAGCGATGCCTGCGCAGAAGGAGAGAGCGACCGCTATTCTCCGCCGGGTCTCCTTGAAAACTAGGATGCTGAGGTAGGCCGTCAGGGCGGCGAAGAAGGTGGTAAAGCTGTCGATGATGACGATGGACGAGCGCCTAACGAGTGCAGGGCAGACCGCGACTATAAGCATCGCGAGGAGCGCGACCCGGCGGTCGAGAAGGCTTTGCCCAAGCAGCCCAGTCACCATCACCGTGGCCACACTTAGAAAAACGACTATCAGTCTCGCGAGAGCAATCAGGTCCGGCGGTGTGATCAGATCGTAATTGTCGCCTTCCGGGGTGTGCAGCTCTTCATCCCGCGGCAGGTCGTGGCGCAGGCCGTGCCCGGTGCGGAGGTGGTAGAAGGGGGAATAGGCGAGCGCAGCGGTTGCGGTGAGATATGCCGGAAAAGGGGGAAAGCCATACCACCTCGTGTCCAAGGTCCGGTGTTTCATGACCTCGATCGACTGGTGAAGGAGGTGGCCTTCGTCGATGTAGTCGATGTACGGGAGCGACTGAAAGGCGGGCCAGATTCGCATGGCCGCAGCGATGACCAGGACGACCGCGGTCCCGAGCCGGTAGCGGAATTTGGTGGGAATCATCAACGTGCCGCAATGCCTAACGAATCTCTGGGGGCCGCCACCGAGCGCAAAGCCACGCGATGAGAATTCCGAGAATCGCGGCGCAAACGACATCCGACAAATAATGAGCCGCCACATACATTCGCGAAAAGGCGATCAGAAGCGGGATCGGGAGCAAAGCGAGACCGAGGCGGAGATTGGCGAAAAAGAGAACACCGAAAAAGCCGGTTGTGGCAGCGGTGTGACCGCTCGGGAATGAATGGTATTTCGGGCTCCAGCGCGGGCCGTTCCAGCCCATCTCCTGTTTCACCGAGGGCCGGGCGCGGCCGCTGGCGATTTTCACTCCGCGCGCGGCGATCCCGGCCAGGGCGCACGCCACTATCATCGTTAGGGCAATGTGCACCCAGCGTTTGTTCCCCTTGAGCGCGGCAATCGCCATGATGAACAACCCCGCGATGAGATGCGTCGGCCAGTCGCCATAGCGGCTGACGTATTGCATGAGGTGTCTGAGGCTGCGGCTGGAATGTTGGGTGATCCAGTGGCGAACGGCGTCGTCGAAATAAAAGGCGAGCGCGATCAAACCGGCCGCGAGCACGAGGAAGAGGATCCATTTCCAGACCGGCGAGATTTTTTGCATCAGGAATTTGCCGGTTGAGTTTCGGCCTGCGCCATTTTTGAATCGCTCTCTTGCAACCTGCAACTCGCAATTTTGTCGCCCTTTTCTGCGGCTGTCTGCTTTTCCATCTTGCCGGCACCTGGTCGCTGCCGCTGGTCGATCGCGATGAGCCGCGCTTCGCCGAGGCCTCGCGGGAAATGATCCAGCGCGGCGATTACGTCGTGCCTTATTTCAACAATCGCTATCGCTTCGACAAACCGCCGTTTACTTACTGGGCGCAGGTCGTGGGCTTTCGCCTCTTTGGGGAAGATGAATTCGCCGCACGGCTCCCGAGCGCGGTCGCGGCGGCGCTGGTCGCGGTCGTGATCGCTGCCTGGGGCGCACGTCTCGGGCACGCGCGCGCCGGATTCTGGGCCGCGATCATCTTCACCCTTTGCCCGCTCACCTTTCTCTGGGCCAAGGGCGCGGTCGCCGACATGTGGCTGGTGCTTTTCGTGACCTTGGCGCACTGGGCCGGCTACGAATTGTTCCGCGATCGGTTCGGCGGCAACTGGCGCAGCATTGTGCTGCGACCGAGGAGGCGGGCCGGCTGGTGGTGGATTTTTTATCTGTCGCTCGCGCTCGGCTTTCTTGCCAAAGGACCAATCGCCTGGGTGCCGCTCGGGACCGTGAACGCGCTGCAATTCTTTCGACCGGTAAGCTTCTTTGCCCGGCGTTTTTTGTTCGTTAGGGGAATCCTGCTCACACTCGCTCTGATTTCACTCTGGGGCATCCCAGCTCTTCTCCGGACGAATGGCGAGTTTTTCGCTGTCGGCCTGGGCCGGCATGTCGTTGGCCGCTCCTTCGGCACCATGCAGGGACATGGCGGAGCTTCGATTTTCCTCGCGCTCCTTTCGCTTCTCTTTTACTTCGTCGCGGTTTTTCCCGGCTTCGCTCCCTGGTCGGTAAAGCTGCCCTGGTTGTTCTCGCGCCTGAAAGGCAAGTGCGATTCGCTCGATGTTTATCTGGCGGCGGGCACGGCGATCGTGTTTCTCATTTTCACGATCGTGAAAACGAAGTTGCCGCATTACATCCTGCCGGCCTTTCCGCTCCTCGGGCTGCTTCTTGCGCGTCACTGGCTGGAAAGCGGCGTCTCCGAGCGCACGCTACGCTGGTTCGCTGGCCTGACCGCGGCAACGTTTCTGGCAGTCGCGCTGGTCGGGTTCCCCTTGATCGCGCCCGCATTCCCTTCCGCCGCGCTTTTCAAAAAGGCCGAACCGTTTCTTCAGCCGGAGATGGATTTCGCCGCCTACGATTTCGATGCGCCGAGTCTGGTCTGGAAATTTCGCAGCCGGGTGCGCGGATTTTTGCATTATAACCGAGAAAACGACCGCGACGTTGCCACCTTGCAGCCGGACCAGATCCCGCCGTTCCTCGCCAGCCCGGGACCGCACTTTGCCGTTTTGCCGACGGTGGTGGCGGATCGACTTTACCCGAAGCTCCCGAGCGGTTATCGGAAGTTCTCGACCCGCGGCTTCGACATTGCGAAAGGTCGCTGGGTCGATCTCACCCTCATTTTGAAAAACAGATGATCACCTTCCTGCGCGGTCGCCTAACGAGTGCACTTCCGACCCAGGCCGTAGTCGAGGTCGGCGGAGTGGGTTACGAAGTTTTTATCCCGCTTTCGAGTTACGACAAACTGCCTGCGCCGGGCGAGACGGTCCAGATCCTGACTCATCTCCATGTGCGCGAGGATGCGCAGATTCTCTACGGCTTCATGACCGGGGCGGAGCGCGATCTCTTTCGCCTTCTCGTGAATCACGTGAGCGGGATCGGCCCGAAGCTCGCTCTCGCGGTCTTGAGCGGGATGAGTGTGAGCAATTTCAAGACGGCGGTGGTGAATTCGGACGTCACCTCGCTCGCCAAGATCAGCGGCCTTGGCAAAAAAACCGCGGAGCGAATCGTGCTCGAGTTGAAAGACAAACTCGGCGTGGCGGCGGCGTGGGAAGTGGCGAGCGGCGCACATGCGCCGACGCCAGAGCAGGAGCAGGCCAACGAAGCGGTTCTGGCCTTGATCACGCTCGGCTACAAACAGATCGAAGCGCACAAGGCAGTGCGCGATGTGCAGCAGAGCGGCAGAGAGATCGTGAGCGCTGAGGACCTCGTTAGGCTAAGCTTGCAACGGCTCGCGACCGGGAGATAAAAGAGCATCCGCCCGGCCGCACCGCCGAAGCCGGAAAATCCGCGGTAGCGGATTTCACACTTGAAACGGGTCTCGTCCGACCACTTCCCGATATGCCTCCGGATCGGTTGCACCTTCCGTGACGATCACGAGGGCGCGGGTATGCTCGCTCAGCTTAAGCGCTCTGCGATTTTCGGCGTGATCAGCGCCGAGCGACAACTCCATCAAGCCGGCCAGCCCGGCCCCGCCGGTTTCGCCAGCGACAACCCCGGCGGCCCTGGCCAGAGCGCACATCGCTTCGCGCGCTCGTTCGTCTGGAATGGCAAGGAAGGCATCGATCCCTCGTGAGACGATCGGCCACGCGATGAGCGAAACCCGGCCGCAGTTGAGACCGGCCATGATCGAATCGTGCGGCCCGGGCACATCGACGATCTTGCCCGCCGCGATCGAGGCCAGCCCGCAGGCGGCGGAGATTGGCTCCACGCTCAGAATCTTCGGTTGCGGCTCGCCCCAACCGTGCCTAACGACTGCGGCGGCGAGCGCGCCGACGCCGAATTGCACGACAACCAGATCGGGCGGCGGTTCCCCCCGTTTGCGCAATGCGTCGTCGATTTCGGAAAAAATCGTCGAATAACCTTCGATGACCCAGCGGGGGATTTCTTCATAACCGGGCCAGGAGGTGTCGGAAATGACCAGGCAATTTTCGTCCGCCTCCTCCGCCGCCCGCGCCACCGCCTCGTCGTAGGTCCCGTTAACCACGACGACCTCTGCGCCTTCACTCGCGATGCCATCGATCCGGGCCCGGGCGGTGCCAGCCGGGACATAGATTCGCGAATCGAATCCAAAGAGGCCGGCGACGTGGGCGACCGCCCGACCATGATTGCCGTCCGTCGCGGTCGTTAGGCAAAGTGGCCGGAGCCCGGCCAGTTTTTCAACCAGCTCGCCCAGCGTTTGCCACGGCTCGAGCGCCCGGCCGAGACGAACTTCCAGCGCGCGATAGGTGGCCCACGACGCGCCGAGGATTTTAAAGGCTGGCAAACCGAAGCGGGACGACTCGTTTTTGAGCAGCAGTTGTTTGATCCCCAGAGTCGTTGCGATTTGGGGCGCATCGACCAGCGGCGTCGGAGCGTAACCGGGCAGTCGCCGATGAAATTCCCGCGGCGCCGCGAGATCGATCGGCTCGCGGCGAATCTCCGGCTGCCAATAGAAAGAGAGGCCAGTTGGTTTGCTCATCGCGTAGCGAGTGAACAGCCGAAAATTGCGACTGCAAAAATTTTCCTAAAATTTCATCTATTGGACAACAAATGTCCGACCAGGTGGTGGAGCTTGTCGGCATGAGAACCAATCTGAGCATCAATCAGCGCTTCCATCCGTCGCCATTTCAGCTCCCGGCCCGACGTCGAATTCCGCGCGGGCTTCTCCGGCTCCGCGCGCTCCGCCTCCGGCTGGCCGCATCGACTCGACCGCGCTTTCAACAGAGCGAGTTCCAGTTCGTGAAATAAGGAGTGCGCGATGCAGGGTTCGAACCTGCGACTTCTTGCGTGTGAAGCAAGCGCTCTACCACTGAGCTAATCGCGCCGGGAAAAGTGGCGACCCTAGATTTAGCGCGCTCGCGATTTTGGGCAACTGGTTTGAACTCGTCCCAGGTTCTCAGGCCTGCTCGATCGCGAGCGCCAGCGGCTGATCTTGTTTTTCGGCCGGCTGTCGGACGGGTCGCCGGAAATGAGGAGCGCGGGTCGACAAGACCTCGCGAAAATAAAAAGCGACCGCGGCCAGGAGGAGAAGGGAGGGAATAGGGCGAGTGCGATCGAGAAAGGCGATCGTCGAGAGAGTCGGCGGCAATTTCTTATCGAGCAAGAGCACCTCGGTAATCATGACCGCGCTCATGATCGAAAAGAGAAAATGGAGCGTCGTCAGACGCAGGCTCACCCCGAGCGCGACGGCGCTGAGGACCGCCCCCCAAACCAGATAACGTTCGTGCATCTGCGGCAGCAGCGCGAACATCACCAGCCAGGGCGCGGCGATCGCGATGAGCAGTCGTGGGTCGCGTTGACGAGCGTGGCGGGCGGCCCCGAGCGCACAAAGGGCCAGCGCGCACATGTAAATGAGGCGGAGCGTCCATTGTAGAGTGAAGACAAAATGAAACGGCCCGATCTGCGGCGTCCAGAATGGAGCCTTGAGCGACAAATTCGCGTAGGCGAGGAGCGAAGGCAGGTTGTAGCACGAGCTGATGAAGAGATACGGGTAGCGTTCACTGCCGTAGAGGAAACCGATTTTCAGCCAGGCAAATGAGCCGCCGCCAAATGCTCCCACGGCGAAGGCAGTCAGGCCCGCGAGTCCCGCGGTCCATGCCCAGCGATGGCGGAAACGTGAGAAAGCGAAACCGAAAAGAATTGCGCTGGCGGCGACGATTGCCCAGGCCACCGGGTTTTGAAGCAACCAAGGCAAGGTAATGAGCGCTGTCATGGCAACAAGACCGGCAACGACCCGACCTGCACGTCCCCAGCGTCTTTGCCAGAGCGGCCAGAAAATAAAGAAGGGGGTGACGAAGAGCAGCTGGCCCTTGAACATCCCGCCGAGCGCGAGCAGACAACCGCACCAAAACCAGCGTTGGGTCAAGGCAGCGAGAGCGGCGAAAAGATAGAAAGGCAGAATCCAGCTGTCCCATTGCGGCCAGGCATGGCCGTCGAGAATGAGCGACGGCTCCAGCCAGGCAACGCTGGCCGCGACCAAACCGCACACCCAACCACGCTCGGCCGGGGGCAGCCGATGCAGCAGCCCCGAATCGGTCGCACCCGCGCTCCGGCGAATGCCGAGGCGCACGAGGAGAAAGATCCCGACGGCGGTGAGGAATTCGACAACATCGTTTACGATCAAAAGCGGCTCGACGTATTTCGGCGTCCCGTCCTCCGCCCCGGGAAATTTCGACCGCACGCCTTTTGCCCAGACTGACATGGCGAGGAGGCGCAACGGCGGATAATCGAGATAATAATTTTGTTCCCATGACTCCTGCTCGACCCGGTCGTAAAGCGAGAGATAGCCACGAACCAAACCGCGCCAGGAATCGGATTGATCCGCTGGACGCAACCGATGGCCTTCCGCGAGCGTCTGGGTGCCCCAGTAGAAAGCGTTGAGGATATCGCGCTGGAAACGGAGGTGCTTGGTCTCCATCCAGCTGTAACGGCGCAGGGCCAGGCCGCCGACGAGTAGTGCGAGCAAAGTCAGGCCGAGGAACACTCGGCGCATCTGCAGCGACGCAAAAACTCTGGCGAATGGTGGGCGCCGCTCCATCGGGAGCGCACCATCGGCGCTTACGTCAATATCGGCAACCGCAGATCGTGCCCGGTTTTTTTCTCAGGCCGAATTGGGCACCGGGATCAGGGCAAGAACTTCGTCAAACATGCAGAGGAAGCGACGAATCTCGAACGGTTTGGTGAGGTAATTGCGCGCCCCGGCGGCGAGCATGCGCTCGATCTGGCTCGGGGTGGCGTCGGCGCTGATCACGATCACCGGGGTATCGGCAGTTTCCGGCGCGGCCTGCAAACTTTCCAGGACCTTGCTCCCATGAATATCGGGCAGGTCGAGATCGAGCAAAACCAGTTGCGGCTGTTTTTCGCTGGCGAGAGTGAGCGCTTTCTCGCCGGTCTCGGCCCAGACCAGCTCGGCATTGGGCCGATCGCGCAGCACGCTTTCCATCAGGCGAAAGTTTGGTTCGCTATCCTCGACATAGAGAACACATGGGCGGCCCGGTTTTGTGCCCGAGCCATTTGGTTTTTGCAGCGGTCGGCGGGGTAAAGGTACGATCACGTTCTTCTCGGGCGCGGCCGTTTTTTGAGGAACGGGTGCTCGCAGTTTGCCGGAAAGTTGTTCGAATTCTTCGCGCGCCCGCTGCGTGTCCTGGACCGACTTGAGCAACTGCTCGCGCAACATTTTAATCTCCAGTTGAGCGAGGCGAAGTTCCTGTCTGAGGGTGTCTTGGTTCTCGTTATTCATTTGCTAGGTGGAGGCCATGCGCAGGCCGGAAGGCGCGTCATCGATCGGGTAGCGGAGTTTCTTCGCCATCTCGAGGTCGCGGCGCATTTTGTTTTTGTGGGTGCAGTAAAGCAGGGCCGTTTCCTCCGAGATGAGGTCTTCCTCGAAGGCGCGCATGAGGGATTGATCGAAGCTGTGCCAGCCCATGGTGCTGCCCGCTTCAATGATCTCTTGGAAGCTCCGGTTATCGCTCTCGCCATAAAGCAGCGTCTCGCGCGTGCGCAGGCTGCTGCCCATGATCTCGGTCACGAGCAGGCGGCCACCATCGCGTTTATCGACCAGACGCTGGCTCACGATGTAACGCAGCGTGCCCGCCAGGCGCTCCCGGACCTGCTTCTCTTCGTCGGTCGTAAAGAGCCCGAGAATGCGGTTCACGCTTTGCCCGGCGTTAATCGTGTGAAGGGTGGCAAAGACGAGGTGACCGGTCTCCGAGGCGGTAAGCGCAATCTCCATCGTTTCGCGATCACGGATTTCGCCGATAAGGATCACTTTCGGGGCCTGCCGCAACGCCGCGCGCAGACCCGTGGCGAAATCGGGAAAATCCCTCCCCAATTCGCGCTGGCTGAAAGCCGATTTGCCCGGCCCGTGGAGAAATTCGATCGGATCTTCCAGGGTCACGACATGGACTTCCCGGCTGTGATTGATCTCGTTCAACATCGCGGCCTGGGTGGTGGTCTTGCCGCTGCCGGTGCTGCCGGTAACGAAGATGATCCCGTTTTTTTCCGTGATCATCTCCTTGAAAATTGGGGGCAGGCCTAACGATTCGATGGTCGGCACCTCGGCTTGCAGTTTGCGCATGACTACCCCCATCCGGCCATTCTGCCGGTAGATATTGGTGCGAAGGCGCGCCACGCCCGGAACGGCGTAGCTGGTGTCGCAGGAACCGAGCCCGTCAAGATCGGCCCGGAGGCGTTCGTTCCCGTTGAGGAGCAGCTTGCCGATGGCTTCGATGTGCGCGGTCTGCAGGACCGCGCCCGGTTCTTCCATCGGCATTTCGTGCAGGCGGCCGTGCCGCTCGACGAGCGGCGGTTTGCCCGGAAGGAAAAGGCAATCGGAAACGCCATCGCCGCTTTCCAGCATGGCGCTGAGCAGAGATTGCAGATCGTCGTTGGTCATAGGTTTTTTCCCGGCGCGGTTTCCCGGCGCGGCCAGTCCTTCCACTGCAGGAATTGTTCCAGCGCGCTGCCGAAAGCAGGCCCGCTTGCCAATCGCGAGGCCAGACTTATCTAAGAGGGATGTCCGAACACAAAATGACCCTGAGGTGGAAGCGCGCCACGCCCGACTTCCAATACCAGACCTACAATCGCGATCACACTTGGAGCTTCGACGGCGGCCACCAAATGCAGGCCACGGCCGCCCCCGCTTACCTCGGCAATCCCGAGCTGGTTGATCCTGAGGAAGCGTTTGTCGCGTCGCTTTCCAGTTGCCATATGCTCACTTTCCTTGCCGTCGCCTGTAAGAAGAAGTTCATCCTCGATGAATATGTGGACGAGGCAGTCGGCCATATGGAAAAGAACGCCGAAGGCAAACTCGCCATAACCCGGGTCGAGCTTCACCCGAAGCTCAAGTTCTCCGGCGAGAATCAACCGAGCGAAAAGGACATCGAAGAGATGCACCATTTCGCCCACGGGAATTGTTTTATCGCCAACTCGGTCAAGACCGAGGTAACGGTCGCGCAATAAAAATTCTCAACCACGGATCGCACGGATTCCACCGATAGGCGGCAATTGATTTTCCATCGGTGAAATCCGTGCCATCCATGGTTCGATTTTTTTGACCGCGGATAACGCAGATTGTGCGGATTTAGAGACGAAGCGGAGCTGCTTCTGGTATCCGTGTGATCCGTGTCATCTGCGGTTCCATTTCTTATGAGCAGTCCTAACGACGCCCAGCGCATGGAGAAGATTGTTAGCCTGTGCAAACGGCGCGGGTTCATTTTCCAGGCGAGCGAGATTTACGGCGGGCTCAACGGGGTCTGGGATTACGGGCCGCTCGGGGTCGAGCTGAAGCGCAACCTGAAGGATTACTGGTGGCGGGTGATGGTGCGCGAACGCGACGACGTTGTCGGGATGGACGGCGCGATCCTTACTCATCGCGCCGTGCTCAGGGCGAGCGGCCACGAGGATACCTTCAGCGATCCGATGGTGGATTGCCGCACCTGCAAAGCACGACTGCGCGCCGATCAATTGCCGGAGAAGAACGGGGTCAGGCAATGCCCAAACTGCGGCGGCAAAGACCTGACCGAGCCGCGGCCTTTCAACCTTATGTTCTCAACTCAGGTCGGCGCGTCGGCCGATCCGGATGCAATCGCCTATCTTCGCCCAGAGACAGCCCAGTCGATTTTTGTCCAGTTCAAAAACGTCCTCGACACCTCGCGCAAGAAGCTGCCCTTCGGCATCGCGCAAATCGGAAAGGCGTTTCGGAATGAGATCAACCCGCGCAATTACATTTTTCGCTCGCGCGAGTTTGAGCAGATGGAGCTGGAATATTTCTGCCGGGCGGAGGAGGGGATGAAGCTGCTCGATTACTGGCTAGAAGAACGGCTGAGGTTTTACGAAAACATCGGGCTCCCGCGGGAAAAGCTGCACGTCCTCACGGTGCCGGAGGCCGATCGCGCATTTTATTCCAGGGGTACCTACGATATTGAATACGATTTCCCTTTCGGCCGGCAGGAACTCGAAGGCGTCGCCTATCGCACCGACTACGACCTGACCCAGCACCAGAACGCCAGCGGCAAACCACTCGAATATTTCGACGAAGAAACCAAGCAGCGGTTCGTCCCGCATGTGGTCGAGCCGAGCGCGGGGGTCGATCGCACGGTGCTCGCCCTTATCTGTGAAGCTTATGCCGAAGACGAAGCGCCGGATGAGAAAGGCAAATTGGAACGCCGGGTCGTAATGCGGTTCCATCCCCGTATCGCGCCGATCAAGTGCGCCGTGTTTCCCCTGCTTAAAAACAAGCCCGAGCTGGTCGCCAAAGCGAGAGAAGTGCAGGCGCTTCTTCGTTCGCAGATGAACGTTTTCTACGACGAGAGCGGCGCGATCGGCCGGCGCTACCGGCGGCAGGACGAAGCCGGGACGCCCTTTGGGATCACAATCGACTTCGAAACGTTAGGCGAACGCGACCCGGCGCTGCGCGACACTGTCACTCTCCGCGATCGCGATAGCATGAAACAGGAGCGGATCGCGATCGAGTCCCTTTTGGAAAAATTGCAACGCGCGATTGCCTGATAAGCCGTCGCAGAAAGACGGGTTAGAGCGAGAACTCCTCTTCCCCCGGAGGCGCTCCGCTGGTTTTAATCGCGCGGTCGTTGGCCGCGGCGTGACGCAGAATGTGATAAACCTCCTCCGGATCGGCATCGATTTTCTTCGCCACCGCTTCCGCCGTCTGGCCGCTGGCGGAAAGTTGCGCGCGCACCTTGGGCTGCAATTGCAGGAGCCGCGTGGCCGCTTTTTTCCCCGCTTCCACCCCGGGTTGATGATAGGCGTTCACGTTCACGAGTGAGCCGTAAAAGCCAACCGCTCGTTCGTAGAGCGCGATGAGCGCGCCGACGCGGAAGGCATCGACCTGCGGGATCGAGAGCGTGATCGAGTCCCGCCCGTTTTCGTAAAGCGCCGCCCGCGTTCCGCGCAGAAAACCCTGCAAGTAATCGCCGCTCGTCACGCCCTCCTCAACCTCGAAGCGGTCGCTCGCGAGACTTTTCCGCACCTCGATGAAGGTGACGAAGAAATTCGCGACCCCCTCGCGCAGTTGCTGGACGTAGGCATGCTGATCGGTCGAGCCTTTGTTGCCGTAAACCGCGATCCCCTGGTGAACGACCCTGCCCTCGAGGTCTTTCTCTTTGCCTAACGACTCCATCACCAATTGCTGAAGATATTTGCTGAAAAGAGCGAGCCGGTCCCTGTAGGGGAGAATGACCATATCCTTCTTTCCCTGGCCTTCGCCCGCGTAATGCCACATCAGGGCGAGCAGCATGGCGGCGTTCTCCATTTCGTTAGGCTGGCGGGTCTGTGCATCCATCGCCGCCGCGCCCGCGAGAAAATTATCGACATCCAGTCCTTGCAGGGAAGCGGGGACGAGCCCGACGGCGCTCATCACCGAGGTGCGCCCGCCGATCCAGTCAAACATCGGGAAACGGGCCAGCCAGTTATGTGATTCGGCATCGCGATCCAGCTCGCTCCCCGCTCCGGTAACGGCGACGGCGTGCCGCGCGAAATCCAGATCGGCTTTTTCGAAGTGGGCCCTGGCTTCGAGCATGCCGTTGCGCGTTTCCTTGGTACCGCCGGACTTGGAAACGACAACCACAAGGGTGTGATCAATGCGTTTCCCGAGCTGCGCGAAGACGCGATCGAAACCATCCGGGTCGGTGTTATCGAAAAAGAAAATGTCCATCGGATCGTTCTTCGACCCGAGCGCGTCCGCGATAAACTGCGGGCCGAGAGCGGAGCCGCCGATGCCGATCAGGAGGATATGCTCGAAAGGACGACCGCTCGGGGCTGTGATCCGGCCGACGTGGATGTCGTCGGCAAACTTCAGAACGCGTTCCCTCGTCTCGACGACGTCGCGGCGCAGCTCGTCGTTAGGCGCGAGCGCCGGGTTGCGCAACCAGTAATGACCGACCATCCGGTTTTCGTCCGGATTGGCGATCCCGCCCGCTTCGAGGTCGCGCATCGCGGCAAACGCTTTTTTGACCTGGGGCTGCATCCTTTCAAAAAAGCCCTCGGGAAACCGCATCCGGCTGATATCGATCGAGAAGCCGAGATCATCGTAGCGGAGGTAATATTGCTGGAAACGCTGCCAGAGAGATTGTGTGGCCATGCGGAAATGTGGCGCAAGTTCCTAACTTACGAAGCGGCAATTTACGATCCAAGCTCCGGAACCTGGGCTTCCACCGGCAGTCTCAATGTTGGTCGTGATGGTCACAACGCCATATTGCTGCGCGCGGGCGGGGTGCTCATAGTAGGCGGGTCAACGTCTCTTGTGTCTGACAGCGTAATCACAGAACTCGGCCTTCGTGTCCGGTAGTAAAATGCCACTGGATCCTGACCCCGTAATCTAGCATACGGGTGTTTCCGGACCCGATCGGAAACCGGATCCGGTTGATATTGATGGAAGAGTCGAGATCATCGTAGCGGAGGTAGCATGGCTGGAAGCGCAGCCAGAGCGATTGCGTGGCCGTGGGTGGAGCTAACGACAGATTGGTTCCCGAGCAAGCCTGGAGGGGACGCCCGCTGTGGCGTCCGAGTCTGAGGATCAGAAAGACGGACGGGACAGCGCCCATCCCTCCATCACATGTGCTCGATCACGTTGTCGCTAAACTCCGAACACTTGATCTCAGTCGCGCCTTCCATCAGGCGAGCAAAGTCGTAGGTCACGCGTTTGCTCGCGATTGCGCCGTTCAAACCTTTGATGATGAGATCGGCCGCTTCGGTCCAGCCCATGTAACGGAACATCATTTCCCCAGATAAGATGACCGAACCGGGGTTCACCTTGTCGAGGTTCGCATACTTCGGCGCCGTGCCGTGGGTCGCTTCGAAAACAGCGTGGCCCGTGATGTAGTTGATGTTGCCGCCCGGCGCGATCCCAATCCCGCCGACCTGCGCCGCGAGGGCGTCACTCAGGTAATCGCCGTTTAAGTTCAAGGTCGCAATGACATCGAAATCGTCCGGCCGGGTCAGCACCTGCTGGAGGGTAATATCGGCGATCGCGTCCTTGATCACGATCCCCGCCCCCGGCTTGCCCTCGGGGATTTTCGTCCAGGGCCCGCCGTCGAGGTCCTCCGCGCCGAAGTACGACTTTGAAATCTCGTAACCCCAGTCGCGGAACGCGCCTTCGGTGAATTTCATGATGTTGCCCTTGTGCACCAGCGTCACGCTCTTGCGCTGGTTCTGGATCGCGTAGCTGATCGCGCTGTGAATCAACCGCACGCTTCCCGAGTAACTGACCGGCTTGACCCCCACACCGACCCGCACTTCGGTCGGGAAACCTTTCGCGCCGACCCGACCCCAGAATTCCTTCGCCTTCGCTTCGGTGCCGAAGCGCACCTTCTCGAACATTTTCGGGAATTCCTTTTCCAAAAACTCGAGCATCTTCTGCGCTTCGGGCGTGCCCGCGGCCCATTCGATCCCGGCATAAATGTCTTCCGTGTTCTCACGAAAAATGACCATGTTCACTTTCTCCGGATGCCGCACCGGCGAGGGAACGCCCTTGAACCATTGCACCGGCCGGAGGCAGACATAGAGATCGAGCAACTGCCGGAGCGCGACATTGAGCGAACGAATTCCGCCGCCCACCGGCGTCGTCAGGGGCCCTTTGATTCCCACGAGGTACTCGCGAAACGCCTCGACCGTGTCCTCCGGGAGCCAGTTATCGAACCGGTCCTTCGCCGCCTGCCCGGCGAAGACCTCGAACCAGGAAATCTTTTTTTTGCCGCCATAAGCTTTCTCGACCGCGGCATCCATCACCCGCTCGCTCGCCGCCCAGATATCCGGCCCGGTGCCATCGCCGCGAATAAAGGGAATAATGGGCCGGTCCGGCACATTAAGCTCTTCAGTGCGGGTGATCTTTTCGCCCGAAGGCGGAGTGAGGTCTTTGTAAGGCATGGCGCTCAGTCTAGCGGCAGGCGTATCGCCTGCAAGACCGGCGAAAGTGCAACCCGACCCTCCGGCCAGCGATTTGCGGAGCAATTTTTACCGCTTCGCGGCGCGAGCCGAATCAAAGGAATGCTCGACCTGTAAAAGACGTGACGTATCTCAAAAGGGCGAGCAATATCGTCCGGGATGAAATTCAACCCTCAGAGCGATGGACCCGGTCCAGTGGCGCGGATCATCGTTGGCTTGCTCGCCGTTCTGTTGATCCTGGAAGGGCAAACGATCGGCCAGACCAGCACGCCGATCCCGCCTAGATTCCCAATGCGACCCGACCGCATCCCACAACCGAGCGCCAGCATGTCTAACGGGGCTGCAGCCACTGCGATCTTGGTCCTGCCGCCAGCCCCCGTCGTGGCGAACACCGAGGTAACATTCGGGGTAAAGTCATCGATCAACCAGCGGGGATTATCTTACCGTTTCCACTTCAACCGAGAGGAGGAGACAACGTCGATCCCTGCAATTAGACATAGGTTTCCGGTGCCAGGAACTTACTTGGTCTCTGCAGAAGTCCTGACAATCCGTAAGCAACCCCTCGCGTTCACTCCGCGACAGCTAGTAACGGTAATTGCCGCTCCCCCACCATCTCCGACTCCAGCGCCTGCAACCCCAGAACCAACAACTGCAACTGCAACTGCCACTATAACTCCAGTCCCCGAAACCCCAGCACCAGCCACTGCAATTGCAGTCCCCGAAACTCCCGTTCCTGCAACTCAAGCGCCCGCAACACCGGTTCCTCGACCTACGAAATGGCCTCCGCCCGTATCAGCCTCGCCGGTATCGACAGTAGCGCCATGGGAGACACCCACGCCCGCACCCGGATGGTGGCCGCCGTCTCCTCATACATTCGCCCTGCTTTTAAAGTGGATCGGAGCCATCGTCTCTCTCATAATCATCGCGCTGATCGGGAAAATTCTCTGGCACCGGATCTTTCCGCCTCGCCCAACCTTTCGCGCCATCTGGAAAAAAGAGCCGATTTCGAGTAAGCCGGCGTCGCCAGTCGCGATTAACTACGAGTTAGATTACGATCGCAACCTGGCCGAGGCTCGCTTTCGCCTTACGCCGGAAAATCCGCCCGTGATACCCAGACGTTAGGATATGAACGACTCACACATTAACCTGCGCAACCTGTTCTCGATCTCCGACCCGAAGTCGACCAAAGAGTCAGTCAATCGTTGGCAGAAATTTGAGGCGCGCCTCACCGAGGAGATCAAAACAATCAAATGGCCCGCTGCCATGCCCGACCTGGCCGCGAAGATTGGTGAGCTGCTCGATGTTCCGCTTCCCAGCCTTTTCCTCGCGTCCTGGAAAAAGATAAGTGGGCTTCAGAAAACCTTGGAAGAGTCGGAGAAGACGCCGGAGAGCGTGAAGTTCGTCGAACTCGCCGAGCACGAGGTGAAAGGCGAATATCACCCCTGCATTGAAATCCTGGTGGGTGGTATTCGAATGCGAAACATCGAGTTTCGAGTCGATCTCACAGCCAGGCTGGAGGGCATCGTCCTGCGAATCAGGGCGGGCAGGATCGAGGAGATAGACGCAGGCAGTTGTCAGTTGGAAGGAAAATTCAGCTACCAGGATCTTACCATCGCGGAGAAGAAGACGGAAACATACCGCCTCCGAGGCATATCGCTTGTTTCACCGAGTCCGCAAGAGAGCGGAGCTTGACGCGACGGCGGGTATCGTTTCGCCCGCCCGGCGGAGTGATGTCTTTGTAAGGCATGACGCCCAGTCTAGCGGCCGCCGCCCTGCTCGCAAGATGCGCTCACAAATCGACCGCAGATTACGCGGGTAAGCGCGAATTTTTTTACCGCGGATATCCAGGTCTCCCTCTTCTACTGCGACGAGGCGATCGAGAGAAGGCGCGCGATGACAGGGTGCAATGAATGAGATTCTGCTCGCGTAACGAACGCGGCTGGACGCGCGGAAACGCGTCCCTCCGGAGGGGCATGCTTCTGCACGCCCAAGGTCATAGCACTACCAGTCGCACTTCCTCCGTCAATATGACCTTGTCCTCGAGCGAGGTTAGCCTCACCGATCAGCCGAAGGCGGAAAACGGAGATCAGGACGCGGGAGCAAACGCATGTCCTTGGAGGGAGAACCAAAGTCAGGTCCCGCGCTTTCCTTCTTCCCTGCGATCAACTCGGGGAGGCCCAGGGGAAGAGAAGGAAGGAGGAGGAATTAAGAAGGTAGAAGTTGACTTCAGATTTCAGCTGTCAGTTTCTTGAAACGGAACCTTCGAAGTTGCGTCCAACCGAGCGCACCCATTGCTAGCGCCGCTGCGATCCAAGTGGAAGGTTCGGGAATGGGCGCGAGGGTCGGTACAATTTCGCCCGTGCCGTCCAAAGCCCAGATGGCGCCGTAAGTGCCGGGAATAAACCCAGCCGGATCGATGAATTGGACCTGGGTTAATTGCATCGTAGTCAGGCCGGTAACGTTTGTGCCAAAGAGGATTTGCTCGCTGCCACCCCCCGTTGTGGCGGTGCCGTTCCAGTTCAAAATGCTGAGCGTGCCAGTCCAGGCGTTGCCGTTGCTGTTGGCGAAATGCAGTACCGAGATGCTCGACAGGTCGATGGTAGAGTTGCTAGTCAGAGTAAGCGCACCCAAACCGACGTTGCCCGGGGTAATCGTGCTCATGCCGCCGGTGCCTTGGCTTTTGCCGCCAGCGTCGATTTCACCGCCATTGAGTGTGATGCCGGGAAAGGTCGCCTGGTTGATCTGGTCATTTTGGCTGAAAAGCAGAGTGCCGGCGTTATTAACTGTCACGCTCGACGTGCCGCTCAACGCGACGCCACTGGCGTTGGCCAGTTCCAGTGTGCCGCCATTGATCGTGGTTGTGCCGGTGTAGCTATTGTTGTTCGTCAGGGTTTCAGTTCCCCCGCCAGACTTGATCAGGTGCAGCGTCGTCCCAACATTAAGTGCGATCTGGCCATTGTAAGTGCCGCTGCCGCCGCCGTTCCCCACAACGAGAGTCGATGGAGTGGTGGAACTGGTGTTTCGGATCAGTCCACTGGTGCCGCCACTTAACGCGCCGACGGTCTGATTGGTGCCGTTCAGATCAATCGTGCCACCATTTACTGTCAAACTGCCGCTTGTAGAGCCGAGTGTGCCCGAGCCGGAAAGCTTGAGCGTCGCAGAATTAACCGTCGTGCCACCCGTATAGGTGTTGGCCCCCGACAATGTTAGAGTTCCTGAGCCAGCGCCAGCGAGGGTCAAGTGATTGCCAGTCGCGTCTTTGATTATACTGCTGATCACGACACCGCCAGTGCTGTCGAGATTGATAATGTTGTCGGTTGCGTTGCCGAGAGCGAGATCCATTAGCTTATTACCGGACCCTTGCGTGTCCCTAATCGTAAGCAGCTGACTGCTGTTGTTGCGCAAAACGACATTATTGATGGAATTCACGGTTACGCCACTTAGCGTTAACGTACCATTGGCAGTGGCACTACTATTGCCAATTATGAGTGCGGCTGTTCGATTAGAGTCGACGTAAATAGCACCAACGGCTTGATTATTCGCACCGTTATTAGTACTGCCATTCATATTAATCCCAACACCCGTGGCACCGCTGGTCGGGTTTACTCCAAACTCCGCGATTTGCGTGCCAGTCGGCACGCTTCCCCCAGTCCAATTACTTCCGGTCAACCAGGCGCTGCCTCCCGACGAGCTCCAAAGAACCGCAGTTGCGTCAGTTGGCAACAACACCGCTTGAGACGCCGCGATAAGCGCTGGCTGCAAAATTAAGTGATACGTCGGGTAAAACAGTGCGGTCCTTTCTCCCCGCCAATCTTTACTCAACCAATCCTGCTCCCATTCGCTTCTAATCTTTGTGGCCTGTCCATGCGCGGAAGAGCGCAGGAGGATGGCGACAAGCGCGATGATCAGGACGAGCAGAACAAGATCAACTCGTCGGTGCAGTTTGGTGGCGTAGGGATCGGTTTTTGGAGGCATGGGAGTGGATGCTAGGAGTTAGGAGTTAGACGAAAGGAACAGTTGCGAAAGCAGCAGTCGCAATCGCGCCACGGCAAGACGCGTCAGTGACGATTGCAGGAAGAAAAAACGGGCCGCTGTTTGAGGACGAGAAACGGAGAAAATTGCGGGAGGTCACGGCTATTGTCCTGTTCAACTGCGCATAGGGAGCGAGAAACCGCGACGGTTTTAGAGCGGCCCAATATCGGCGCGCAAGCTTTATTTTTAGATTTTCGAAATTTTTTTCCGGGCAGGCGGAGGGAGACTTTTTCCAGGGTGGAAAGGCAATCCGCGTTCGCCGGCGTTCAGCCTCCGCAAGAGGCGGTCTTTGCGTGGCTTTCCTTTTTGCCGCCGCAAGGTTTTGCCGCCGCTGACCTGGCGGGAAAGCTCGCGGCGCGCCTCGCGTCCGCGCTCCCATTCCCCCCACGTCGCGCTCCGGGGGAGATGTGGTTCGCTTGTTGCGGCGCGGGTGCGCGGTTTCATGGCGGATTCTCCTTGTTCGCGATCTCGCTTTCAATTTCGCAGAGCATCCGGCGCAGGTCGTCGGCGACGCGGTATTCAGGGGACTCGGCGATGCGTTGCAGTTCGACCCGATCGAGCGACACGAGGCCTTTCCATCCCGCGGCGAGGAGGACTTTCGCGACCTGCCACCTCTCAGGATCGAATCGCGGAACAGTCGCGACCAGGATTCGCTCCGCGATCAGGTCTTCGATCTGGATGAGGCGGATTTTCCCCAGTCGTTGCAGCGGCCCGCGGGCGGAGGTTTCGAGGCGTCCAAGCAAGTCGACGATCACACCCCCAATATTCCAAGTGCGGATGCTGAGCGGTTCTCCGGCCGGGGCGAGAATGGTCTCGCGCTCCCGCGGGGTAGGCAGGCGCGGGTCGTCGAAGCAAATATCGAGATCGCCGGAAACGTAGGCCCCGTCGGTATAGAATTCGACCGCAGAACCGCCAACCACGACAGGCGCCAGACCGATCGCCTCGAACAGTTCGGTGACAATCTCTGCCACCCGCAGGTTCTTGCGGTTTTGATCGGTCTCGAGCCGGATCTGATCGAGCCTGGTTGCCAGGGAATCCATTTCGTTAGGATACTCAGCTTTCCAGATTTCCGCTTACAGCTTTTCAATCAGCCCGGCTTCTTCGGGCAAAAGCTGCTCGCGGTCGATCGACCCGGCTTCGGCACGCGCCTCGGCTAGCTCGCCGTTGGCCGAGAGAACGGCAGCGTGGACGGCGATCGCCGCCGGCGAGGCAACGTTAGGCGCGACCCGAATGTCACGGTACACCTCGAGCGCTTTCGCCGGCTGATCGAGCCGGAGACGCGCGAGCGCGAGCAAGGTGCGATGAGGCAGGCTGGCTGGCGCGCGCTCGACCAGCCGCTGCGCGAGTTGGGCAACGGTTATCAAGTCTTCCTTATTTGTTATTAGGAGAGCGGACCCGGGCGCGACAGCGTGTGGGTCGGACGCGACGGCGCGCGGGTCGGACGCGACGGCGCGCGTCCCTCCATCTGCCTCTGCGGTTGCCATCAGCAGCCGTAGATACGCTTCGTCGTTCTGGACCGCGGTGTCGTTAGGCCATTGCTTCAGCATCTCGCGGAGAATGGCGTGAATTTTCCTGGTGTCGCGGCTTCGTTGAGCGAGGCGCAACCGCCCTTGTTGGGCCGGGCGGGCCGATGGCATTTCCCGCACGATCGTGTCGTAGGCGCGCGCGGCAATCCCGGTCGCGCCGTTTTTCTCCGCGTAATCGGCCAGGAGAAGGAGCTTTTGCGGATCGCCCCCGGCAGCCTCGAAGGCGCGCTGCCAGTTATTTTCCGCGGCCCTGACTTCGTTTAACTTCTGGTTGCAGCGGGCGAGATACATCCGCTCGATCATCGGGTCGAGCGGGAACGACTCGTTCGTCAGGAGACGTTTCACTTCGGCCCATTGGTTGAGCGCGCCGAGGGCGTCGAGTCGTTGCAGGAAAAGGTCGCGCGTCTGAAGGGCGCGGGCGAGCGGGATGGTGTCGAGTTCCCTCTGGAATTCACCTTTGCCGTTGAGCCAGCGAGCAAGGACCGCGAGCGTTTCGTTGTTGGCTTTGCCCCAGGCGGAGATCGCCTGCGCGATCAGCTCTTCCTGTTTCGCCGGGTCGGCGTGCATCTCGAGGTCGAGCGCGAGCAATTTTTGCGCGACGCCGCCGAGCGGATGCGCGCGCAGAGCGCCGGCCAGTTCTTCCGCCGGCATGATTGCGGGGTCGCGCACGATCTCGTTAGGCGAGGAAAGGGTTTGCTGAACGAGAATGGTGAGAGCGTCGAGCGCGACCCGGTCGCGGCCGCGGCCGCGTGCGAGGTTCGTCAGGCGCGACCAGGCGGCGCGCCGGATTTCGCGGTCCTGCGCGTCGCCCGGCTGAACGAGGGTGAGTTGCAGAATCGAGGCACCGAGCTGCTCCCGTGGTGGAGCGTCTTTTTCGGTCGCTGCCTTGTTCGCGAGTGCGAGGGCTTCGTCGCTCCGGCCATTTTGGGCGGCGACCTGCGCGCCTAACAAGTAATCGGCCGCGCGGGGGCCGCCTTCTATTTCGCCCAGCAGTTCCTTCACCACTTCCTGGGCAAGGCTCAGGTCGCTGGCGAGCAGGGCAGCGGCGGCTTCATCGCGCAGGTCCGGACGAGTAAGCGTTCCTTTCTCGCGAAGCGCGTTCCAGAAACCGAGCGCCTCCGGCTGGCGAGTGCGGGTAAGAAGGCGGGCGACAGCGCGAATGGCGTCGGGTTCGTTAGGCGCGATTTGGTAGGCGGCGCGGGCTTCGCGGGTGGCGTTGTCCCATTTCTCGGCCGCGATTAGGGAAAAGGCCTTGTCGGCGTGCCGGCGCGCCTGCCAGGACTTGATCGCGCGCGAAGCGGGGCGGGCGAGCACGATGGCGATCGCGAGTAGGAGCGCGAGGGAACCGCCCATCAAAATCCAGCGCTGCCGTCGCAGATTGCGCAGGCGCAGCTCTTCGGCTGTGAGGAGGAGATCGCTCACGAAGAAAAGCAAGAAGGATGAAGGATGAAGGAAGAAGTCATCAGAGGGAAGAAGGAAAGCGAGGCGAAGTTAAAGGCCCCCCAAGCGTTTCATATGGCAACAAAGATTGAGACGGGTTCGTCGGCTTCCTTCTGCAGTGATTCGAACCGCGCGGCGGCGACGATTTTCGCCTTGATCAGAAGTTCCAGCCAATAGGCTGTTTCTTCGCCGCACTTGGCGACGAATTCACTTGCTTCGGGCGCGATGCGTTTCGCGACAGTTCGCACCGATCGAAGTGCCAGCGGGCAGCAGTTGTTTCCCCAAAACCTGCGCCTCCGTCGTTTTCGGCAGGGCACAAAAGCCCTGATCACTCGAGGTGCGAATTGAGTTGTCCGTTCGCGCAGATCTCGGTCTTGAGTTATTTCTTCCCTCATCCTTCTTACTTCTTCCTTTGCACGACTTGCCTAACGATCTGGGCAAATCGCTCTTCCGCTTCCGCTTTTCCCACATCGCGCGCGGCGATAAAGACCATCTCCATTACCTGCTGACCCTGGTTGCGCACGCCTTGCAGAACCACCCGCACCCGATCGTCGCGTAACCAGTTGCCGGTGTGGCCGGCAGTCGCATCGAATTGATCGGGTGCCCTCGCTGGGACCCGATCTTCACGCTGACAGAAGAACGCCTCCGCGAAGAGCGCCCCTTCGTGTTCCGCCCGTCTGACGAATCGGAAATGGCGAAACGGCAGGGTAATTCCGTTGCCCGTGTCGTAATCGCGCACGCCCGAGTCGCTCCTCAGGCGCCAGCCGGCTGGCGGGAGACAGATATCCGGCCGGTGGGCGCGCGCCCGCAAGATACTGGCCGAGCCCGGTTCCCAGCGGAAGAAGAACATCGTGCAGCTTACCGGGAGAGCGCGCGAATCGTTAGGCGAAAAATCCATCCGCCAGACTGCTTCGCAGCCGCGGTCGTAGCGCAGCGTGCTGCGGATGTTCTCGGCAATCGGCAGCTCACGAAACCCGGGGGCGTTTTCCGGCCATTGCACCGTCCACGCTGTGGTCGGGATAAAGTTGCGCTCATGCCAGCCATACCAGATCGAGACCGCCGACTCGGTCAGAAGGAAGAAGGCAAAAGGAAGAAGGCAAAAGGAGAGCGGGAGACGTCTGAGAGTGGAGATCAGTGGCCGGAGACCGGAGGGACTAGCTTCCGCCGGTCCTGGACGCGCGGAAGCGCGGCCCTCCAGCGGCTTCGTTGCGAGCGAACTCGCGATGGCCAGAGTTCCGAGAAAGACCGCGCCAAGGATCGCGTAGCCCGCGAGGTCGTGCCAGCGTTCGACTGCGGCGAGATTTTGCGTTGCGGCGATCCAGACCAGGAAAAAGGCGCGCCCGAAATTCGCCAGCAATGCGATCGTTAGGGCGGCTGCTACGAGTGCAATTCGCCCCGAGATCGTTAGGCCCTTCAGTTCCCCAAAAAGCAGCCCGATCATGAGCGAAGTCTGGAGCGAACGCACTCCGCTGCACGCTTCGCTCACGCCGACAGCGCCATTCGCCGTGCGGATCACGCTTCCCTCGAGCTGCGCGGGAATGCCAAAAAGATTGGCGGCTTCCGTCGTAACGGCGGCGACCAGTCGCATCAGGCCGCGCACGAGCGGTCCTTCAATCGGAGTGATCCACGGCACCGCGAGAAGAATGAAGCAAACCGGGAAGGCAAAATGTGTCAATGCCGGTTTGCCACCCCAATATCCGATAACCAATAATGAATAACCGACGACGAGGAGTGCGTGAATCCAGCTGAGCGGCCGCCAGTCCGGATTTGCCACCTCGAAGAGGCGAACGGGGAGGAGCAAAAATAGGAGCGAAGAAGTAAGAAGGAAGAAGTGGCCAGAGCGAGATCCAGAGTCGACTTCGCCAGAAACCGACTCGCGTGTTGAACCTTCTTTCTTCCTTTCGCCTTCGTCCTTCTGACTTTCTTCGTAGCGCCGCCAGAAGAGAAACGCGGCGAAGAACGGGACAAACCAGCCGTAGGCATATTGCTCGTTCGAGCCCCATTCGAAGCTCAGCTGGCGGCAGAGCATGAACCAAAAAGACCCGAGCGTGCCGAAGAGGAGAAGAACCGAGAGCAGGGAACGCGAAGATGTAGAGGGACGACCGCTGTGTCGTCGTCCGAGTTTGTCCAGGGCCGGGGTCGAGTGCAAGCTGCGGGGATGATAGAAAAAAAATCGGAAGGCAAAAGGAAGAAGTAAGGAGCCAATGCGCGCGTTCTTGTAGCGACGGCTCTGTGAGCCGTACCCTCCGATCGCGTCTCACCCGTAACGCAGCCGAAGGCGAGGCCGGGCTTTCAAAGACGCGCCTACAACCCTCCAAAATTACCAGCGCAATTCCTCTTTACCGATAACCCAGAACCAATCACCAGTAACTTCTGTGCGCACGCATCGGGTCTTGGGTATCGATTTTTTCGGCGGCAACTCTCGCGACGCCGTCGAGCAAATCACTCGCACGGGCGGGTTGCTTGTCGCCCCGGCCGCGCCCTCCATAATCGCGCTGACCCGCGATGAAGCCTATCGCCGCGCGATTCTCAGCGCCGATCTCGCGATCGCCGACAGCGGATTCATGGTCATGCTCTGGAAATTTTTTACCGGCGAAACCATTCCGCGTATTTCCGGTCTCGAACACATGAAACGCCTCCTCGAACACGACTCGACCCGCGAACGTGGGAGCATACTCTGGGTCGTTGCTACTGAGCGCTCACGCGAGAAACTTCGCGAATTCCTTCGCCAGAGCGATCTGCCCGCGACGGCCGCCGATGTTTACATCGCGCCCAAGTACAACCGTCCGATCGAGGACGAGGCGCTCCTTGGCGGTGTGCGCCGTTCCCGCCCGCGTCACATTGTCATCGCCGTCGGAGGCGGCATCCAGGACCAGCTCGGTCGCTATCTGCTGGACCGGCTCGATTACCGGCCCGCGGTGCATTGCATCGGCGCGGCGCTCGGCTTTCTCACCGGCGATCAGGTGCGCATTCCGGACTGGGCCGACAAACTATATCTCGGGTGGCTTTTCCGTTGCGTCGCGCAACCGCGCATTTTCATCCCGCGCTTCTGGAGCGCACGCCGGCTACCGAGCCTCATCTTCAAATGGCGGGAAAAACTTCCGCCACTGAAGGAAACTAAGAAATAAGAAGGCAAAAGGATGACTTGTAGCCGCCTCTTTGAAAGCCCGGCCGCGCCTTCGGCGGCGTTACGGGTGAGACGCGCAGATCAGCGATCGGCGAGAGAAGGGACTCTATAGCGAGTTTTGGACGAGCAAAAGCTCGTTCCTCCGGGCGGCGAGCCCGTGTACGCGCCGAAGCACATCCCTCCAGGACCGCAAATTCAGCTTTTCATCCTTCATCCTTTTGCCTTTACTCCTTCTGCCTTTCTCCCAATGCTCTGGTATTGCCTCCACACCGCCCCGAAACAGGAAAACAAAGTCGCCTGCATCCTCCAGCGCGAAGCGGTTGTGGAGGTCTTTTCTCCCCGCATCCGTTTCCGCCGAATGCGCTCCGGCCGCCCCTTCTGGACAACCGAAGCGCTTTTCCCCAGCTACCTCTTTGCGCGTTTCGATTACCTGGAGCGTTGGCGACAGATTAACGCCATTCCCGGCGTCACCGCGATCGTGCATTTCGGTGACCGCGCCGTCCCTGTCGGAGACGAGGTCATGGCCGAATTGCGTTCCCTCGTTACCGACAACGAAACCGTCGAGGTCATGGCCGAGCCCGCGGCCGGCGACGAGGTCGTGATCGCAAGCGGGCCGATGAGCGGCCTGCGTGTCCTCGTCACTCGAGTGCTGCCGGCGCGGCAGCGCATCGCGGTACTTTTGGAACTGCTAGGGACCTATCGCGAGGTCGAGATCGAGAAAGAGCGAGTCTTGGCCCCCAATCCCCGTCGGGCCTAAGACCAGGGAGCGGCGGGAACGCGTAGCCAGGGCTCTGTGAGCCGTGTAACCGCGCATCTCGCCCGTAACGCAGCCGAAGGCGAGGCCGGGCTTTCAAAGACGCGGCTACAAAAATTTCAACTCTGCCAGAAAATCTGCTTGACGCCCAGACAGGCCGCACTCAGCCTCGGCCTCCATTCCCATGTAACCCGTTACTTCCTCCAGCCCAGATTCGCCCGCTTCGCTTGCGCCAAGCGCCCAACAAAATTCTAAGCCCGATGCTGCCCGCAAGGCCGCATCAAGGGCGGCAGCATTTTCAAATCCTGAAAGGCTAAAATCCTGAAAAGCTGAAATTGCATTGCCCCAAGATTCGTTAGGCAAATTCCCATCGCGGCGTTTCACATTCTCAGCCTTCTCAGCTTCTTCTCCATGCGCCTTCCAGAAGAATTGCGGGATCGCACCAAGTGTTACGCTTCCCGCTCATTGAGCCGTATCTCCATCTTCCGCGACGTCGTGCAGAAGTCGACGTGCTTGGATGCCAGCTCCTACGATCCGGTACATCTATCGCAGCATTTTCAAACGCTGAAAGGCTGAAGGAGTGAAATTGGGATGCGCCTCTCCGAGGAGCTACGACAGCGGACGAAGAATTACGCGTCGCGGGTCATCCGCCTCTACGTCGGCCTTCCCAGGCATCGCGCAGAGGTTGATGTGCTGGGGCGCCAACTGCTGCGTTCCGGCACTTCAGTTGCTGCTCACGTGCGCGAAGCGTCCAGAGCGCGATCGGACGCTGAATTTTGCTCGAAGCTGGACGGCGCATTGCAGGAAGCCGACGAGTCGCAGCTCTGGTTGGAACTCTTGACCGATGATTGTGCGTTCAATTCTCCTGACCTTGCCGGCATCCTGGCGGAGACGAACGAATTGATTGCGATTTTCGTCACGATCATCGAGCGCGCCAAACGCCGCCTCTAGCCATTCAGCGTTTCAGCCCTTTCCGCCTTTTAAAATGCTTCTTCTCGGCCTTAACGCTTATCACGCTGACTCGGCAGCGTGTGTCATCAAGGATGGCTCTCTCGTCGCGGCCGCGGAGGAGGAACGTTTCCGCCGCATCAAGCATTGGGCCGGGCTGCCGACGCAGGCGATCGATTACTGCCTGCGCGAAGCCGGAGCGTCGTTAGGCGAGGTCGATCACATCGCGATGAACCGCAAGCCGGGCGCGAATAACTGGCGCCGGCTCGGCTTTGTCTTCACCCATCTGCCCGATCCGCGTCTCATATGGCAGAAAATTCGGAACATGCGGAGCGCGGCATCGGTCGCCGAAGCCCTTGAGCAGAGATACAACCTGCAGCTCAAAGCGCAGGTGCATCATGTCGAACACCACCTTGCACACCTCGCCTCCGCTTTCCTTCTCTCCGGCTTTGAAGAAGCAGCCTGTCTTTCCGTGGATGGCTTTGGTGATTTTGCCAGCACCGCCATGGGGTGGGGTGGAAGAGGGCGCATCCGGATCGACCAGCGCGTCTACTTCCCACATTCGTTAGGCATTTTTTACTCCGCCATCACCCAGCTGATTGGCTTCCCGCATTACGGCGACGAATACAAGGTCATGGGATTGGCCCCTTATGGCGAGCCCCGGTATCTCGAGGAGATGCGCGAACTGGTCCGCCTCCAGCCCGACGGCACTTTTCGGCTCAACTTGACTTACTTCCGTCATCACACCGACAACGTTTCCTATAGCTGGAACGATTGTGCCCCGGAGGTGGGTCTCCTTTACACTGACGCGCTTGAGTCATTGCTCGGGCCCGCACGCCCGCCCAAAGAACCGCTCGAGCAAAAGCACAAGGACATCGCGCACTCCGCCCAGGTGATCTATGAGGAAGCATTCTTCGCCTTGCTCAGGGCTTTGCACCGTCGCTATCCCTGCAATCACCTCGCGCTCTCCGGCGGTTGCGCGATGAACTCGGTGGCTAACGGCAGGGTCTATCTCCAAACCCCGTTCAAGAAGATGTATTTGCCCGCCGCCGCCGGTGACGCAGGCGGGGCGATTGGCGCCGCCGCGATGGTCGCGGCAAAACTCGGCGGCACCCTTCAGCCACCGAAAGATTCGATTCGCACGAGCCGTCGCGCGGTTGAAGATGGAGACTCGAACATAGTAGACCGTAAACGACAGCCCATCGGACAATCCACCATCCGCGAGGCGCGATTTGCAATCACCAAATCATCCTCACTTCAGCCTTCGTCCTTCTTCCTTTATCCTTCCCCTTTTCCTCCCTATCTCGGGCCGCAGTTCTCCGATCAGGAAATCTGGAAGACCCTCGAGCCGCAGCGAACTCGGCTTTCAGCTTTGAGTTGTCAGCTTTCGGAAGTTAATGACGACGCCACACTTTGCCGGCGCACCGCCCATGCGGTCGCCGACGGCAAAGTCGTTGGCTGGTTTCAGGGCCGAATGGAATGGGGGCCGCGGGCTTTGGGCAATCGCTCCATCCTGTGCGATCCGCGCCGGGCCGACATGAAAGAAATCCTCAACGCCAAGATCAAGCGGCGGGAAAGCTTCCGGCCCTTTGCGCCCTCGATCCTGCGCGAGTGCGTCGCCGACTGGTTCGAGCAGGACGACGACGTCCCATACATGATGAAAGTCTTCCAGATCCGTGAGCAAAAGCGCTCCCTCCTTCCTGCGGTTTGTCACGTGGACGGCTCCGGCCGCCTCCAGACAGTCCACCGCGAGCTCAACCCGCTTTATCACCAGCTTATTTCTGCCTTTTACCTTCTAACCTCTGTGCCTTTGCTTCTAAACACCTCGTTCAACGAGAACGAACCGGTCGTCTGCCGCCCAGAGGAGGCGCTGGCGTGTTTCCTCCGCACCCGGATGGATGTGCTGGTCATGGGAAATTTCTTCCTCGAGCGAGACGCGCAGCTGGCAACGGCGAACGAGGCATCGGGCACGGAGGGGCATGCTTCCGCATGCCCTGGCCGTTCTTCGGATGGCAATCATGCCGGCGCTATCCCCGCGAAAGCTCCGGCGATCGCATGGAAACTGTGAGAGAGGATGAGCTCCGACGAAGTTTATCTTTTTGGCCCGCCTACAACAGGTCAGGCCAGCCCGACAGCCTCCACCTCCTGGCCATTGTTCCGCACTCCCCAGCCTCGGGTTAACGGCGCGCGGTGGACGCTCTCGCGCACACCAGAGACATCCGCCACCCAAAAGACATCATTGTCATGACACGCGCGGAATGGGATCGAGACTTGGAAGTCCCAAGCTTCTTGCACTCCGAAATGCGCGTCCCTGTCTTCAATCGCCCATCTTCTAATTCGTGGAACACGAATTAATCATCGAAGCCGGCCGGACCGAGCGTAACTATTGGCGCGATCTGTTTCGCTATCGCGAGTTGTTTTACTTTCTCGCCTGGCGCGATGTCCTTGTCCGATACAAGCAGACAATCATTGGCATCCTCTGGGCGGTCTTGCGGCCATTCCTCACCATGCTCGTCTTTGTCTTTGTCTTTAGCCGTATCGCTCGCCTGCCCAGCGGTGGCATCCCCTATCCGGTAATGGTCTTTGCCGGGATGCTCCCCTGGCAGCTCTTTGCCACCTCTCTCACCGAGGGAAGCAACTCGCTCATCACCAACTCCAACCTCATTTCCAAAGTCTATTTCCCGCGCCTGATCGTGCCCGCCAGCGCCGTCATCGTCTGCTTTGTCGATTTCGCAATCTCGCTCGGACTCCTTGCTCTTCTCATGATTTGGTACCACGTCTGGCCGACCGTTTATCTGCTTGCCTTACCCGCATTCACCTTGCTCGCCCTCGTCCCTTCAATCGGCGCAGGGCTATGGCTCGCCGCGCTCAACGTCAAGTATCGCGACTTTCGCTACGTCGTCCCTTTCATCGTCCAGTTTGGACTCTACCTCTCCCCGGTCGGTTTTATCTCATCCATCGTTCCAGAGCGTTGGCGACTTCTTTACTCGCTTAATCCAATCGTGGGCGTGATCGACGGCTTTCGCTGGGCGATCAGCGCCGGTCGCAACCCGCTCTATTGGCCCGGCCTGCTCTGCAGCAGTGGCATCGCCTTCATCCTGCTTGCCAGCGGCATCTGCTACTTCCGCAGAACCGAGCGAAGCTTCGCGGATGTGATTTGAACAGAAAAAGCTAAAAAGCTGAAACGCTGAAACGCGCCTGACAACTAACTTTCGCTGGCTGACCAAGCAATACGCTTCGGCGGTTGTCCGGCTCTAGGTCTCGCCGGCGTCTCTTCCCGACCCAAACGTCCCTCGAGACTAACTTTCCAGGCGATGGATGCTTCGCTGCTTGAGCTGATCGCGGCCAACAACCCTTTTCGCATCGAAACGCCTTGGGGCCGAGTCTTCGATGCTCCGCATCGCGATTTCGTCAGCTTCACCGTCGTAAAATCTCGCTCCTGATCAACTACGAAGAAGACGGCACGGAACGCTTCGCAATTGTCTGGCGGTGATTCAAGCGTAACACTTCGCGGGTTCGCAAGCTGATCTTCCGCCCCAATCGCAATTCATCATGCTGTTCTCGCGGAAGCTGTAACACCCGCCGGAAGATGAGTTCCTCCTCTTTCACGGCCTTTCATGTAGTCACCCGCCTCAGTTGATCGCGCGTATGGCCACAACGGGGAGCGTCATCGACCCGGGCAATCCGACCCGTCCGAGAAATCGCAAGGTAGCGTTGCTTCAGCGCGCGATCGCGCACTACCGCTTTCCGCTTTTTAAGAAACTCACCGAAGACTCAACCTTCGATTGGACCTTTTATTGCGGCTGTAACGACATTGGCACAGGGCTCGTCTCGACAGAAATCCACCAACTGAAAACGCGCCCAATCCGCGTTTATAACCTTTTCGGGCCGGTTCAATATCATGCCGGTGTCACTCTCCGTGAATTTAATGCCCTATTACTCGACTTGGGATGGGCACTTCTTTCGAACCCGCGATATCTTCTTGAAGCTCGTTTACGCGGCATCGCGACCATTGGGTGGAGCAAAGGCATTCCTCAAAATCCCGAAAAAAAAGAAGGCAGTTCCAAAGGGATGTATCAAAGGCTCATTGTTGGAATGTGCGATACAATTGTCGCGTATGGCGAAATCTCGCGGCAGTTTTTGGTCCGGCTAGGCTTTCCGGAGCAGCGAATCTTTGTGGCGCAAAACACAATCGACACGGTTCGGATTGCTGACGAGACCCCAGTAAGCCTCGAGCAGAAACAATCACTCGCCGCAGGGTTCGGAACCGGCGACCGCTTTATCTTCGGCTATCTTGGCAGTCTTATCCCGCGGAAGCGCGTGGAATCTATCATCGAGGCTTATAATATCTGCCGGAAGCGCGGGGCGGATGCCGTGTTAATCATTGCTGGGGGGGGGAGTAGTGAAGCGAAGGTGCGCACCGCTGCCGAAGCAAGTCCATTCGCTCGCGATATCCACTTTGCAGGCCGGGTTCCCGCTGGCAAAGAGGGTGGGTATTTTCAGCTTTTCGACGCTTATCTTTCCTTTGCGGAAGGTGGAGTAGGTGTGCTTGAGGCAATGGCGAATGGGCGCACGGTTGTAAGTACCCCCGAAAAATATCCTGAAACAGAATTGCTCATGGACGGCGAAAATGCGTTGCTAGCGAGCGACCGCACCGTCGAAGCATTTGCCGATCGCATGCACTCCGCGTTAACGCATCGCAAAAGCCTTTTAGCGATTGGTGAAAGCGCGCGCAAATGCGTTTTGCACGAAGCGACACTTGAGAGGATGGTAGCGGCTATCACGTCAGCCGTAACAGCTGCAATCGCTCGTCGACGTGCCTCTCGCACGTAAAGCGATTCAGAATGAGGATCAGCATTTTCGGTCTTGGATATGTTGGTGTTGTTACGGCTGGCTGCTTGGCCCGATTAGGACATGCGATCGTTGGTGTCGATCCTAACATCGACAAGGTCGAGATGCTGAACGCAGGCCAGAGTCCTATCGTTGAGGATCAAATCGATGAACTCATCCGTAAAGGCCGCAGAGCCCGGCAAATCAGAGCAACCTCGAATGCTTTAGAAGCCGTGGCCGAAACCGAAATGGCAATTGTATGCGTGGGAACTCCGTCGCGTCGGAATGGCTCTCTCGATACGCAGTTTGTGGAGGCTGCGGCGGCAGAGATCGGCCGTTCGCTGCGGGAGCGAGTGGCTCCGCTCGTCATCGTTTTCCGCAGCACCATGTTGCCCGGCACGATGCGTTCGGTGCTAATCCCCATCCTCGAAAAGGAATCGGCAAGCACTGCCGGCGAGAAGTTCGAAACGCTGGTCCACCCAGAATTTCTCCGAGAAGGATCATCCGTCGAGGACTTCTATAGACCTCCGAAAATCGTCATTGGAGAACGTAGTGCCGGGGCAGGCGCCACACTTCTGCAGTTGTATTCGCACATCAAAACACCGCGGTTCTGCACTGACTATGAGACAGCTGAAATGGTGAAGTACAGTGACAACTTGTTTCACGCTCTGAAGATCACTTTCGCTAATGAGATCGGACATTTCTGTCAAGCGCATGGCATTAATGCCGACAATGTAATGGAGATTTTCTGCCAAGATACCAAACTGAACCTATCGTCGAAATATCTCCGGCCAGGGTTTGCCTTCGGAGGTTCATGCCTTCCTAAGGATCTTCGGGCCTTTTTGTATGCCGCGCGTCAGCGCGACACCAAACTCCCAATGCTGGAATCGATCCTTCCAAGTAACAAGGCGCAAATCGAACGCGCACTTGACGGTATTCTGCAAACCGGCGCCCGCCGGGTGGGCTTTGTTGGGCTGGCATTTAAGACTGGTACCGACGACCTGCGCGAAAGCCCGCTCGTTACCTTAGCAGAGCTACTTACGGGAAAAGGAATCGAACTTAAAATTTATGACGAGTTCGTTCAGATCACACGGTTGGTGGGAAAAAACAAGGCATATGTGGAACGGCATCTGCCCCATCTGGCGCGCCTCATGGTCTCCTCGCTGCAAGATTTGGGAAATTGCGAGCTCATTATCCTGGGCCGACACGTTGATTCCTTGGACGTAAACAAATGGAAAGCAGCCGGGATAAGGATTTGCGAAGGTGCTTTAACAGATTATCGCTGTCAATCCTCGGACGTCGGTTCAGCTGCCTGACCACTAACACAATAACAACGGGCGCATCGGATTCCCAAAGTCCGCTTGACGGTATGCTCCGACCGCCAGCCGGTTGGTATAAGCGGCTAACCTATTACTCGAAGCGCTATGGCGTTGCTCACGCAGTATGCAGTTATGCGGGTCGTCATTGGTTTGGCTTCTGGAGAGTCATAGGCCCGGTGGTTACGCGTCCTTATCTGAGTCGCTGGCTCGCAACGGCACATCCGAAAATTGTCAACTTGGGAGGAGGAAGCATCCTGTTTGATCGTTGGTTGACTGCAGACGTAACGCCGCGTGCCGATGTCTACATGGATCTGTCTAAGCCTCTGCCTTTGCCAGACAACTCGATCGACTTTGTTTTCTCGGAGGAAGTTATCGAGCATCTGGAGCGAGATGCAGGTCGGCGAATGTTGGCCGAGTGTTTGCGTGTCTTGAGGCCTGGCGGCCGGCTGCGACTGACGACTCCAAGTCTTGAGCATTTTGCCAGACGGGCGGTAACTACTCGCGCAGGCATCGAGGAAATAAACGCCATTTTCTACGGGCACGGGCACCGGTTTATATATGGCGAGGCTGCATTGTGTGATGCCCTGCGGGAGGCGGGATTCGTGGATGTGACCCGGTCGAGTTATCGAGATCCCAATTCGGAGCTCGGCACATTCGATACTCACCCGGCTCGAGTAAAGGGTGCGCCGGCGGAATGGTCCCAGTATTGGGAAGCCACAAAGCCGGCGAACAGTCTCAAAAAATAGCTTTGTCTGGCCTACCGGGAAGAAAAGCATTTGCGGGGACATTCGCGACCAGCGTTTGGATACAGGTATTAACGCTGGGAACTGGTGCATTGACGGCGCGGCTCTTAGGCCCCTATGGCAGAGGTCAATTTGCGGCTGCTCAGGTTTGGCCCGCCATCGTGGCCTCTGTTGCGCTGCTCGGCATGAACAACTCGTTAGCGCTCCGTGCCGCTAGGTTCCGCGACCGCGTGGCGACGCTCGAGCGATCTGCTGTCGGCCTCGGTGCGTTATCAAGTCTAGTTGTTGTTGCGCTGAGTTGGTTCCTTGTCCCGATCTTCTTGCCCGCGGATAATCCGAGTCTTCTCCGGCTGACTCGCTTCTACCTGATTTACGTCCCGATATTTGTCGTTACGTCAAACCTTATGGCGATCGATCAAGGTTCAGGCAACTTTAAGCAATTCAACCTCGCGCGGAACGTTCTTACGCCAGTCTATCTCATTCTGCTTTGTTGGCTGTGGGTTTTCGGAATGCGAAATGTGCAGTGGTTCTTGGGAGCACTGCTTCTAGCGAACTCCGCTGTGCTGTTCGTCAGGGGCCTACGAATCAAGCGCGGAGAGATAATATGCTCCAGAAACAATGTTCATCTTCATGGCTTAATTCGTGACGGCATGCCATTTTGGATCACGAACTGTATTCTCATTCTTCGTGAGAATGCAGAGCGTCTGCTGCTGATGTTCCTATTGGGTCCGGCGACGCTTGGGCTTTTCGTCGTGGCCGTCACAGCCGCGGGCGCACATTTAACTGTCACGAAATCACTTAATCTGGTGGTTTTCAGTCGAGCTGCCGCACTCGACGAATCCCATGCCTTGAGAGATTCAGCCCGGCTGTTTCGCATCCTGGGTTTAGTGAACTTTACCTTAGGTGTTGGAATGGTCATGGTGCAACCATTTCTAATCCCACTGATTTTTGGAAAGGCATTCATCGGCGCAGTACCCGCGGCCATGTTACTAGTCGTCGGCCAGTTCTTTCAATCCCAGGGCTCGATCCTTCAAGAGGCGATGCGTGGTCAGGCGCGACCTTTCATCGGGCTAATCGGTGTTGGGTGGGGCATGGCTATTTTCGGAAGCATTGGCTACTGGCTTGCAAGTGGATCAGGCCTCCTTGGTGTTGCCATTGCTTCAACTTGCGGGCAGGCGGCTTACTGCGTCTTTATGATCGCGGCGTTTAAAATTGCCGACCCCGGTGTCGATCTGCTCGTTAGGAGAGAGGACGGCAAACGCCTTCTCAGCATGGTCGGCGAAGGCACGAGCGCAATCCTTGCCCGACTCACGGCGGCGAAAGCAGGATGAAAATTGTCGTCCTCGACGCGAATGCCTACTGGACGGAACAGCTGTTCTCGGCGTGCTCTCGTTTTGCTGACGTCCTCCTGCTAAAGCCACGAGATTTTCGCGCGCATCATCGGCTGCACGGAAAATGGACGAGCGACCGTTTCCCCATTCAACGGGGAGCCCATGTGTGGGAACAGCGGTTTTCGATGTTGCCGGGGTGGATGTTTTCCTTCTGGTCGATCTCTTCCAAAGTTATTGCGGATGCGGTAAAGCGATTCGCCGGGAACGAGGAGACAGTCCTAGTATTCACGTATCCGCAATATCGGTCAATGCTATCAATTGTTCAGCCTGAACTTTCGATCTACTACAATCTTGACAACTACGCAGACAACTGGCCTAGACATGCAAAAGTTTTATCCCAATGGGAAGAAGAGACTGTTAGACGCGTGGACGCAACCGTTTGCATTGCTCAATACCGCCAGCAGTTCTTACAACGACGGGTTCCTGAGAAGGCGCAGAAAATTTCTCATCTGCCGTTAGGGACCACGCCGGACTTCATGGCGAATTCGCGGTTGCAACACACCCAGACCGTTCCGGATGCCCTGAAAGCGATCGCGCATCCCCGGGTTGGTTATATCGGGGCGCTAAATCGGCGGTTTGACTATGCATTTCTTGTCGAAGTTGCGCAGATCCAGCCGGAAGTGCAGTTCATCCTCGGGGGAAGCGTTCCGACGTCAAGGGATGGTGATCCAAAATGGAGCGCCGGCTTCTTGCAAGCGAAAAACCTCGCCAATGTTCATTTCATCGGCTGGGTGGATCATTTGGAACTCGGAGGCTGGCTCAACGCCTTCGATGCACTTTTCATGTGTTATTCGCAATGCCGCTTCAACATGAATGCCTCCCCCGCGAAGCTCTGGGACTACCTCGGGACCGGATTGCCGATCATCGCCAGCGAAAATAATCCTGAGACTCTGCTGTGGCGTGATTTCATTTATCTCGGATCCACACCTTCAGCCTTTGCAGCGCACATTAGCAAGGCCTTGACTGAGAATGACCCTTCTTCTCGAAAGCGTCGCTTGGATATCGCCGCTGCCCATACGTGGGACGCACTGGCTCAAAGGTTCCAAGCGCTGGTATCGGAGTCTTTGAGGCCGCAATTTGCGCCGACGACTGCCTGATAGGCGGGCGAATGATTCTCTTCGGATCAAGGTCTTCTTGCGCGGTATACTCGGTCAGCGAGTCTGGTCGTTGCTTCGCCGCTTGTCGCCTCTGGCACGGCACGTGATCGAGCGAGTTTGTAGGGAAGAGACAAATCAGATCGTAATGACTGGCCCGTTCACAGGGAGGCTTTATATCGATGAAGGGATTGCAGGTGGTTACCTACCCAAGCTTCTTGGCACGCCTGAAAAGGAGTGGAACGATATCGTCCGCTATAATCATGACCTCAAATTCGATCGGATCATCCATATCGGCGCCGCAGACGGCTACTATGCCGGGGGACTTGCACGACTCAACGAGATAGCCAATGTCGTGGCGTTTGAGGCGGGAGGATCGCGGCCGCGCTTGTATTCGCAAAATGGCAGAAAACAATAGCGTCGCAGATCGTATTGAGGTGTGCGGCTACTGTGACCCGGTGGCATTGGTTAATACTCTCCTGTTGGAGCAGCGAACTTTGTTGCTCTGGGATGTGAAGGGTGCGAGGATACTCTGCTGAACCCCCACCGCCATTCCGGCGCTGAAGCAGGCGTATCTACCGGTCGAACTTCACGACGGCAAAAACCCCGGAGTTTCACAACGAGTCCGATCGGCCTTTCAGGCGACTCATACGATCGAGGCAACGTCTCAGATGAGGCGAACTGCTGAGGACCCATTTCGCTCGACGCGTCTCTCGCCAATAGCACCGGGACATCTTGCGGGTGCGATGGACGACGGCCGCTCCCTTAATCCGACATAGGGACCGCCAATCTCCTGGCTCTGGATGCAGCCAAGAAAATCCGCCTAGCCATTGGACTCAAACCGCTGCGTGCTGCGCGTCGTGACAAACGGCCCGAGCCATTTTTTCGGATTCCACGACCTTACGCCTTGGAATCTCCATACGGACGAATTGATCTGTTTGAGGACCGTCACGGCAGAGGATCACATTCCGTCCCACACGGATGTTGCAGACGTCGTGGTCATCAACGAAGCCGATGGGAAGCAAACGTTAGTTGGCCGCACACGTGCGTGGAACTGGCAGAAGGGTGCGCGCCAACGTTGGCTTCCCGCAATCGGCCGACGCGTCGTCGCCTACAACGCCTCCGACGCTGTCGGTTTCGAGTGCCATCTGGTCGATCTTGATGCCGACAGCGAGCGGGTGCTTCCTTGCTCCCTTTATGACATATGCGACCACGCCGGCTTTGGGCTGTCGCTCAACTTCCATCGCCTAGGCGGATGTCAGCCTGGATATGGCTATGATCATGCTACCCTGCGCTCGGGAATCGAGAGGGCCGAATATGAGAACGACGGAATTTTCCGTGTGGATCTGGCTGCGGGGAAATCCAAACTCATTCTGAGCATTGCGGACTTCCTGCGGATGCGGAGTCTGGATCCCACGATGGACGAACACTATTTTACACATATCCAGATTTCGCCTGATGGGGGGCGCTGCGCCTTCATGCATCGTTGCTTCCTAAACAGTGGCGGCCTCGTGAACCACCTCATCGTTATGAGTGCCGATGGCTCGGAAGTTCGCGTGCTGCTGGATGACAAAATGAGTCACTTCGACTGGGCAGACAACGACCACCTGCTCGTCTGGTGCCGGAAGAACTCTGCGATCAAGAAGCTCAAAGAATCGAGCCCTTTCTCGCTTGGTCGCGGGCTTTACCGGCTTTCGCGAAAAATCCGGGTGAATGCTGTGCGGCAGGGGCTTTACAATGAATCGTTCCGTTCCATTGATGTGAACACCGGTGAGAGTATTCCGGTCGGGAAAGGAGTCCTGACAGAAGACGGCCATCCGCAAGTGAATCCAAAGCATCCGGGTCTGTGGATCAACGATACCTACCCGAATCCGCAGCACGAGCAGACACTGATGCTCTACCATCAACCTACGAATCGACGGCACGACCTGCTTCGCCTTAACACGCAGCCATTAATTCAAGAAACCTGCTGGCGATGCGACTTCCATCCCCGCTGGCATCCTCGCGGCGAACGAGTGTGCTTTGATTCGGCGCATCTTGGGCGCCGGCAGTTGTGCGTGTTGGATGTGGCGGATTCAGTACAGGAATTAGTGGCACTAGCGTGAGCAAGTGACTTTGAGCTCGATTGCGGTATTTCTTCCCTCTTTGGGAGGTCGTGGCGCGCAGCGCGTAATGCTTAATTTGGCCAACGGTTTTTCCGCCGCGGGCCGTAACGTGGACCTAGTGCTCTCCGAGACCAAAGGAGAGTTCCTTAGTCATGTTTCTGCCTCGGTGCGGCTGGTCGATCTGAAGAGTCCCGGCGGTGTGCTTCGAAGCCTGCCCGCGTTCCGGCGTTATCTGCGACGCGAGGAGCCCGCCATCCTACTCAGTGCGATGGATTACATCAACGTTCTTTCGGTTCTTCTGCGCGCGACGGTTTGGCGGAGACCGCGACTGTTCATTAGTTGCCACAATTCGGTCCTTAACTCTTCTCGCAATTCGCCTTGGGCGCGGGATCGACTGCTCCCATTCTCTATGCGCATCACCTATCGCTTTGCCGACGGTGTGATCGCTGTCTCGGACGGTGTTGCCAAGACATTGGCGGAGGTTACCCGATTGCCCCGCGAGCGGATCAAGGTTCTCCACAATCCCGTGGTCACTATGGATTTCGAGAAGCATGCGGCCGCGCCGCTCGATCACCCGTGGTTTGAAGCCGGGCAGCCTCCAATCATTTTAGGAGTCGGCAGTCTCGTAGTGCAAAAGGATTTCGCGACCCTGATCCGCGCGTTCGCGTTGGCAAGAGAGAGGATTCCCATACGTCTTTTGATACTTGGTGAAGGAGAGGAGCGCGCGGCGCTGACAAGGCTCGCAGACGAGCTGGGCGTCGAGGAAGACGTCGCGATGCCGGGCTGGATCGCAAATCCTTACGCATACATGGCGCGTGCCGATCTATTTGCCCTCTCATCCCTTTGGGAAGGATTCGGGCTTGTGGTCGCCGAGGCTCTCGCCTGTGGCACGCCGGTGGTAAGCACCGATTGTCCCAGCGGTCCGGCGGAGATCCTTGATGGCGGCGAGTATGGGACCCTTGTGCCCCCAAGGGATGAGAATGCTATGGCCAGCGCAATCCTCAACGCTCTTAGTCAACCCCCGGATCGCGCGACGCTGAAGCGCCGTGGATACAGCTTCGCCGCAGAAAGTGTTGCGAGCGAATACCTGAAATACTTCGATTCGATAGGCAACAGCGCAACGGCTGTAACATGAGTCTCCGATTCGCGGTAATTCACTTGGGAGCACGTCTTCACTACGCAGCTCCGGTTGCTTTGGACAAGGCGGGTATGCTACAGGTACTCTACACGGACGCGACTGCGCATACTCCTGGCGCGGGTCTTCTTCGACCGTTGAGTTCTTTGCGAGCGTGGGGCGGAGTCCGGCGGCTCTTTGCCCGGAACATCTCGCCTACCATCGCGCGCAATAAGATTCGATCATGGCTATGGCCGACAGTTCAGATTGAGTTGTTCAACCGCCGGCGCCCGGTTGTCCGAAAATGCGCGCGAACGCAGTGGGGACGAGCACTCGGCGGCCATTGGTTGGCCCAGCGTGCAATCACCGATGATTTTGGCGGCGCGAACGCTCTCTACGTGCACCCGTGCGTTAGCACGGAAGCCATGCGGGAGGCAAAACGGCGTGGGATGTTTGTGGTCCTCGAAGCGATCTCACATCCTTTCAACAAGCTCGTCGAAAAGGCGGAATATGAGAGGTTCGGCTGTTCAGCACCTGAGACGGAAGGCGATCTGCGCAACGATATCGATTTCCTTGAACAGGAGGCCGGCCTTGCCGATCTCATTTTGGCCGCTTCACCCTATGTGCGCCAGGGGTTGGTCGAACTCGGGATTGACGCTCGGCGAATCGCCTTAGTGCCTTACGGCCTCGATTCTGCGGATCTCGACGCAATGCCAAAGCCCGTTGAGGGACGTGTCCTCTTTGTCGGAAATGTTGGCTATCTCAAGGGACTGCCGTACCTTGCGGAAGCGGCGCGAACGCTCAGAAAGAATGGCTTCCGCGGCGAGATCCGTGCCGTCGGACCTCATGACCGACGAATAATCCATCGAGCGGAATTTATTGGTCCGGATTACGTAGGACAGGTGCCCCGTTCTGAAATCAAACATGAATTCCTCCAGGCCGATGTGTTTGCCTTCCCGACGGTATCTGACGGCTTTGGCCTCGTACTTCTCGAAGCGATGGCGGTTGGGCTACCAATCGTTTGCACACCCAACTGTGCGGACGTGGTGCGTGAAGGCGAGACTGGTTTCGTGGTCCCGCCGCGCGATTCCGAGGCCCTCGCCTCAAGCATAAACCGGATTGTTTCGGATCGCGTTTTGCGAACGGTCCTTAGCGATAATGCGCGTCGCGCTTTCTCGAAGTTTTCGCTAGAAGCGTACGCGCAGCGGCTCGCTGGGGCGATTAACGCTTCTCAAGCATCCCTGCGCAAGATCGGCTCGTGAACACGATCCATTCTTCGGTTCTATCATTTGCGCCTAGCAGTGTTGCCACTGTGCGCCGACCGGGGCTTGTATTTCCGAAGGTAGGACTAGCCTCTTCCATAATTGGGACGGCGGCAGCCGCATGGTCTGTTCCTCCGGACTGTGGGTTGGCTGGTGCCCTCGCTGTTCCGGCTCTTGTTCTCTCACTCGGTCTAATCTTGGCGCCGATCCTAGCGGCGCTTCGCGATTTGCGGTCCCTCGTCCGTGCCGAAAACGTACTCGCTAGTGCGCCCGTTTACTGGTTGCTGCTCGATTTGATGCAAGGATCCTACGGAATTAGCATGTCGACACGCGAGGCGGTGGTTTTTGCCTTTATCGCATGCGGGTTGTTTTCTGTCAGTGTCTGGTCCGCAGCATTGCAGCGCGCGTGGCGACTCCCATCCTTGGTTGAGAGACTCTCACGGCATGACTTATCAAGCTCCAAAATAGTGACGCTTGTCATAGTCTGTTTTGTCCTTGGGATTTTTTATTTCCTCTTCATGGCGGCATTCGACCCGCACACGGTTGTGGCCAGCCTGCTAGCGAATCGGTCCGGAGCAGCATGGTCGAGAAATTCCGCTGAGGGCGGATGGGATGCATTCGTAGAGCACCTGTCATACTTTGGTATGCTGCTTCCGGCGCTGGCAATATCGCTGGGCAGGAAACGCGGATGGTTCAGTCCGCCAGCACTGTTTGCGTGGGTGCTAGCTCTTTTCTACGCTCTGTTTCAGGTGCAGGGCGGCAACCGGCGCTACTTGGGAGTGATGCTTGGAGCGGCTATCGTCGTGTGGTTAATAGCAGAAGATCGGCCGAGGTGGTACCATACTGTTGTCCTGGCGATTTCAGCGGCAGCCGTTCTCTACCTAATGCAGTTCGTCTTGGAATACCGCTTTGGAGGCGCTGAGATGATTACACAAGCCGAAGAGGACGTGACCCTGGTTGATATGTCGGCCATTAAGGTCGATGACAATTTCCTTCGCTTAGCCCAGACCATTTATCTTGTCCCAAACACCGAGCCTTACACCTGGTATGAGTATGCTCTCTTTGCGCTAATTCGGCCCATTCCGCGTGCGCTTTGGGAGGGAAAACCGATAGCACCTAGCTTCCGAGTACAGGACTTCGTCGAAGTCGGCGCATCCTTGTCCAGCTCCGTCGTTGGAGAACTGTATGCCTCGGGTGGGCTTTTGGCGGTTTTCCTCGGCGGCTGGCTCTATGGGCGATTAGGCGTCTGGGGGGAAGGGCTGCTTGGGCCTCCACGAACAGTTCCCCGAAATATTCTGTACGGTGCTTGGCTGATGGCCCTGTTTGCTGGCTGTCGCTCTATGCAGGATCTGGTGATGATGAGCTATGTTGTCTTGGCGCTCTTAGCCGTCCTTTGGTTTATACTCGAAAACAGCGGCCTACGCACAACCTGATTCCGCGGGACAGCTCATCAAGTTGCGAGTCCTTCATGTCATACCATCGGTGTCGCCGCTCAGAGGCGGTCCCAGCCAGGCAATCCTTGAAGTGCTGGGCCCCCTTCGCGAAGCGGGCGTGAAGGCCGAGATCGCTTGTACCAACGACAACGGGAGCGGAGTGTTAGATGTTCCTCTTATTGACTTACTGGACTGGAACGGAGCGCCAGTCCGTTTTTTTCCCCGGCTCTCGCTTTCAATTCGGCCGCTTTCCGACTTTGCGTTCTCGATGCCGTTTACTCGATGGGTCTGGCAGAACGTGCAGGATTACGATCTGCTTCATGTGCACGCGCTATTCTCCTATTGCTCCAGCGCCGCGATGTTCATCGCACGCCAGCGGCGAGTACCGTACATTTGTCGGCCATCCGGACTTTTATGTAGGTGGTCTCTAACACAGAGCGCTGTCCGGAAGAGGCTGTTCTATGCCTTGATTGATCGGCAAAATCTCGATCAAGCCGCGGCCCTCGAATTTACATCCGAAAAGGAACAAACTGAGTCTACCGAACTCGGATTGAAGCTCCCTTCGTTTGTTCTACCCTATGGTTTAAACACTCCTGAGTTGTTACCCGGGGCATCTGCTTCGCTCCGCAGCCGACTCAAAATATCGGACGGGGACCTTGTGATCTTGTTTTTATCGCGTCTTCACCCCAAGAAAGGAGCGCATCTGCTCCTTCAAGCAATGCTCAACCGGCCGCCGGGAGAAAACGTGCATGTCGTGATCGCTGGAGCCGGCGATGGCCGCTATCGATCAAAGCTTAAGGCGATGATAGCTGGGACTTGGCTGCAGCCCCGTGTTCATTTTCAGGGTTTCGTGGAAGGAGATTGGAAGCAAATACTTATCCAAGGAGCTGATCTTTTCGTGTTGCCATCGCAGTCGGAAAGTTTCGGAATTGCCGTTATGGAAGCGGCAGCCGTTGGAACTCCAATTGTAACTACCAGGGAAGTCCCATTGGCGCCACTTTTAGAAAGGTTCAACCTAGGCTGGACTTGCGAGCCAACGGCCAAGAGTGTGGCTGCCGTAATGGAACAGGCCCTCACGGGTCTTGGCCGGATTCGCGAAGACACGTCACGCCAGTCGGCTGCACGGAAGCTCATTAAACAGAATTTCGACTGGACCATAATCGCCGCTCGATTGAAGGAGGTATACAGTGCGGTCTTGTGCAAATCGGCCCTGCCGTCTTGGCCGATCGCGGCGATTGAGGGTTAGGTCGGGATCACCGATATCCAAGTTGGTTTGCCGAACCCAGAAACATCTCTGAAGAACAATGGAGTTGACGGCGATGATCATTACCCTGGACGAGGAAGCTAATTTGGTCCGTTCACTAGCTTCCCTGCATTGTCTACGGGATATTTTGATCGTCGACAGCGGCAGCAGCGACGCGACTTTGGAGCTCTCGAAATCTGCTCACCCGGATGTGAAAATCGTGACGCGGGATTTCGACAGCTTTGCACAGCAGTGCAATTTCGGCCTGAGCCACGTCTCGACAGAATGGGTCCTCTCGATCGATGGCGATTATATTCTCACGCCGGAGCTGGTCGATGAGATCGAGTCGCTTAACCCGCCAGATGATGTGGTTGGATATTCGGCTGAGTTCAACTACTGCGTGCACGGCTACCGTCTGCGAAACACGGTTTATCCGCCCCGCACCATTCTGTATCGGCGGCGGCTGGCAGAGTATCGTGATGAAGGCCACGGGCACCGAGTCCAGATCGGCGGCCGTGTCCTCAAGCTGATGGGCAAGGTTGATCACGATGACCGTAAGCCCCTTAGTCACTGGATTCGTTCCCAGGACCGATACGCGAAAATCGAAGCGCAACATCTGTTGGCAAGGCCAGCCTCGCAATTGAGCCGACAGGATCGTCTGAGGAAGAAAATCTACTTTGCTCCCGCAGCGATGTTCCTTTATCTCCTCATCGGACGCGGATTGATTCTCGATGGCTGGCCGGGCTGGTACTACGTCATGCAGCGGACAATCGCTGAGATGTTGCTCTCGCTCCGCTTGTTAACGGAGCGCCAACGACTCGAGCAATCTGATGGGCGAGAGCGGCAATTGGACTGCGGACGACGGGGCCAGATCACAGAGCAAGGATTACGAGCCGTCGGAAACTAGCGCGCACTGCCAAATTGCGTCGCCGCGTTAGAGTAGAAAGTAGAGGGCAGAGATCGTAATCGAAGGAAGGATGAGGCGTCGCGCGATCCCTGGAGGACACGGCTCACAGAGCCGTGGCTACACGTCCCTCGCGGTAACCCCATTGATGTGGCTCGCTCATCGCTTCATTTAGCCTTCAACGTTCTAATTTTGATTCGCTGCGCCCTTAGTTCCCGGCTCGTAGTTCCTAACTTGTAAGTTCAGTATGCCCGACGATTCTTCCCAGGCGTCCCCTGGGGTATTTCGCTTTCGCGATTCGGCCGTCATTGGGCTTGATCCCGCCATGCCGGTGCCCACGGCGAGTGATTCGCCAGCGGAAGTGGCGGCGAGCGTCACGCCGAAACGCAAACGCAGCCTGGTTGCGCGCGTTTCCGCTCAGGAATGGGCGGTCTCGGCGCTCTTGCTCCTGCTCGATGTGGTTTGCTGGCTCGGGATTTATTCGTTTACCTCGATTAGTCGCGGCAATGCTTATTATTCGTCCGGATTTGTCTTCTTTGTCGTTGATCTTCTCCAGCTCACCGCAATTGTGACCGCCCTCTATACGATCGGTGGTTATGACCGGAGTACGGAGGCCCGCAGTCTTGTCTATGCTACGGAGCATCTCCTGGCATTGAGCACAGCGGGGTTAGTGAGCGCCGGGCTGATCTATTCGGCCGCAACCTTCGATCAGTCGATGAAGCCAAGCCGATCAGTTATTCTCGTTAGTTTTATTATCTTTCTCCCGGTCTCGCTCGAGTATCGACGCTGGCTGCGCGGGAAGGTGGCGCTCGAGGTCGGGAATCTAAGTTATCTTGTGATCGGGTGCGGCCAGCTGGCCCGGCTTTTTTACGAAGCTTATCGCGAATCGCCCAATCGGCAGCGGCTGGAGTTTGTCGATCCGCGTGCGGAGCGCCTCGGGACTCATCTCGCCGGGCCGGATTCACCGATCGTCGAGGGAGATGTGGAAGGAAAACTGAGCCGGCGCGGACGGCATTACAGCGGGGTGATTCTGGCTGAGCCGGTGGGTCAGATTTCGCCGGCGCTGTTGGAGCGGCTCGTGCGCACGCAGTTTCAATGGGCGCGCGTTTACACTTTGGAGTCGTTCTACGAATCGCATTGGCGTTACGTGCCGCTGGACGCAATCGATCCGGTCTGGCCGCTCCAGACCGGTTTCCAACTAGCGCGCAACTCGCCTTATCATTATCTGAAACGTTTGTCCGATATCTTCGCCGCACTCGTCGGGATGGTCATTTTTGCTCCGATCATGGCATTGGCGATGTTGCTCGTCTGGGTGGGAAGCGGGCGGCCGATCTTCTATTCGCAGACACGAATCGGGCGCGCCGGCGGGCCGTTCACTCTATACAAGCTAAGGACGATGACGACCTGCACCGAAGCCGAGGTGGGGGGCGAGGAGATCTATACGCGCGACAACGATCCGCGCATCACCAGGGTGGGACGGTTCCTGAGAAAGCTGCGGCTCGACGAGTTACCGCAGCTCTGGAATGTCTTTACCGGCGAGATGAGTCTGATCGGCCCGCGCGCGGAATGGATCAAGTGCGCGGAGCGTTATGAGAAGCTGATCCCGTTTTATCATTTCCGGCACCTGGTGAAACCGGGGATCACGGGCTGGGCGCAGGTCAATTATCCCTACGGGGAGAACGACCAGGATGCGATCGAGAAGCTGAAGTACGATCTGTATTATATCCGGCAGTATTCGCTCAAGCTCGACGCGATGATCGCGCTCAAGACGGTGCACGTGATGCTCTTCAGCCGCGGCCGGTAGCCACGGCTTTGTAGCCGCGTCTATGTGACACGCGTCTGTCTCGATCATGGGAGGGGGACGAGCTTCTGCTCGTCCTTTTGTTTTTCAGTGGTAGCCGCGTCTCTGCGGGGACGCGCGGTTCTGGGGAAACACGGCCCGCTGAGCCGTGGCTACAGCAGCCCGGCTTCGCGCAGGGTTTTGAGGGCGCCGTTTTTGTTGATCGTTTTCAGGCCGCGCGCGGTCGCTTTGACCCGCACGAATTTCTTCAGCTCGGGCACCCAGACCCGCTGTGCGCGGAGGTTGGGCGCAAACGTGCGCGGAGTGTTCTTGGTCACGTGACGGCCGACGCCGCCCTTCTTTTTGGCCAAACCACGGCGGTGAATGTGGCTGCCCCGCCTGGGCTTCGATCCTGTGATAATGCAAGTTCTTGCCATAAGCCGCTGGAAAGGGGCGTAAGCTGCTGTCACTCGGCGGCGCGGTCAAGCGCTCATTGTTCACCAAAAGCCCGGCCTCGCCTTCGGCTGCGTTACGGTAAGACGCGCGGTTATTGTAGCCGCGTTTGTGCGAGACGCGCAGCTGGGCAGGCTCGCAGAGCCGAGGCTACATGGTGCCCGCGCTAGCCGCCATAACACGCACGGGAAAATTACTACTTCATTACGAGGAACTTTCGTGGTTGAACAAGACGTATCAAACGTGGTCAAATCGGCTTCTATCGGCTCAAGTCGAATTCCAGTCATGCATAAAAATCACAAACTGCGAGTGGGGTTCGTCGGCGCGGGCGAGATCGTGAAACGGCGCCACTTACCAGCCCTGCAGCGGCACCCCTATGTCGAGATCGTGGCGGTGAGTAATTCGACCTACGAAAGCTCGGAAAAATTTTGCCGCGAGCACGCGCCACATGCCACACCGATGACGAACTGGGCCGAATTACTCGCCGTGCCCGAGATCGACATCGTCTGGATCGGCACTCCTCCCTACATGCATTCCGCGGTCACGATCTCCGCGCTCGAAGCGGGCAAACATGTTTTTTGTCAGGCGCGGATGGCGATGGATCTGGCCGAAGCGGAAGAGATGCTGGCAGTATCGCATCGTTACCCCGAGTTGGTGACGATGCTTTGCCCGCCGCCGCACGGAATGCGGGGCGATTTGCTGATGCAAAAACTTCTCGCCGAAGGGGTGCTCGGCCAGCCGCATCATCTGCGATTGCGAAGTTTGAACAGCCCTTTTCTCGATCCCGACGCGCCGGCGCATTGGCGACAGCGGATCGAGATCAGCGGGCTCAATGTCCTGACTCTGGGTATTTATGCCGAGGTTTTGCAGCGTTGGTTTGGCGAAATCACGGGCGTGTATGCCCGCGGAAAAATCCTCCAACCGAGGCGCGAGGGTTACGAGGTTATCGTCCCCGACATGCTTACCGTGCTCTGCACCTTCGCCAACGGAATGGAAGGCGTGCTCGAGTTCAGCGGGGTCGCCGCGCATGCCCCAGCCGACAAACTGGAGGTTTACGGCGATCTCGGCACCCTGACCTATGACTTCGGCTCCGACGTGGTCCACGCAAGCCGGATTGGCGATCGGGCGCTGCACGTCGTCGAGCTCACTCCTGATCTTGAGACAGACTGGCATGTGGAAGACGATTTCCTGGCCGCTATAAAATCGCGCGGCCGAATTCGCCCACATCCCGATTTCGAGGATGGGGTGGGTTATATGCGCGTCGTGCAGGCAGTGGCCGATTCCCGCGCGCGCAGCGAGTGGGTCGAGACAGCGATGCCGGTGTTGATGTGAAAGCGAATACTCTAGCCACGGCTCTTTGAGCCGTGCCACGCGCAGGGGGAACGTGGCATGGTGGCATATTGGAGTCTTGCGCCTCGCGTAGAGACAGAATCGCATTGCGCGTCTCACCCGTAACGTAGCGAAAGACGTAGCCGGCCTTTGCAAGACGCGAGCGACAAGCTTTACGTCAAGGTTGCGTATGCCCACGGGCGCGGCGACAAGATTGACGTTACAACATTGACCCGCGCAGGATGACGAGGGCGAGGCTGAAATAGATAATCAATCCCGTCACATCAACCAGGGTCGCAACGAATGGCGCTGATGAAGTCGCCGGGTCGGCGCCGAGCCCGCGGAGGACAAAGGGCAACATCGAACCGGAAAGCGATCCCCACAAAACCACGCCGACGAGCGCGACCCCGACGGTGCAGGCGATCAGCAGCCAGTGCGGGCCGTAAATATTTGAGAACTGTGCCCAGACCGCGACGCGCATAAACCCGATGACCCCGAGGACGCATCCGAGCATGAGCCCGGCGAAAACTTCCTTGCGCATCACCTGCCACCAGTCGCGCAGCGTCACTTCGCCCAAGGCCATCGCGCGGATGATCAGCATCGAGGCCTGCGAGCCGGAATTGCCGCCGCTCGAGATGATGAGGGGCAAAAAGAGCGCGAGCACCACCGCCTTGGCGATTGCCCCTTCGTAATATCCCATCGCAGAGGCGGTCAACATTTCTCCAATGAAAAGGATGACCAGCCAGGTGGCGCGCTTGCGCACCATTCGCCAGAGCGGGATGCGCATGTAAGGCTCTTCCATCGCCTCCATGCCGCCAAATTTCTGGATGTCTTCGGTCGCTTCCTCCTCGGCGACGTCGAGCATGTCGTCGATCGTGACTAACCCGACAAGCACGCCGTTGGAATCGACCACCGGGAGCGCGGTCCGGTCATATTTGCGAAAAATATTGACCGCCTCTTCCTGCGAGTCGGTGACATTGAGGACGGTGAAATTTTCATCCATCAAGTCGCTGACCTTTGTCTCGAGCGGCTTGAGGAGGAACTCGCGAATGCGCACGTCGTCGAGCAATTTGCCACGATCGTCCACCACGTAGATGACGTTGATCGTTTCCGAATCCTGCCCGTGTTCGCGCACGTAATCGAGCACCTCGCGCACAGTCCAGTCGGCCCCCACCGAGATCAGGTCGGGTGTCATGAGTCGGCCGACGCTCCCCTCGGGATAACCGAGAAGGGCCTGCGCGACGCGCCGCTCTTCCGGCGTGAGGAGCCGGATGAGCTGGCGCGCGGCCGCGCTCGGCAATTCCTCGAGGAGTGCGGTGCGATCGTCGGGCGACATTTCGTTCAGGATCGAGACGACTTGTTCGTGCGCCATCGCGCGGAGCAGTTGTTGCTGGGCCTCGGCGTCGTCGAAGTACTCGAAGACATCAGCGGCGAGCGCGTGGGGAAGAATGCGGAAGATGATGACCTGTTCGTCCTGGGGCAGATCGAGAATGATCTCCGCCACATCGGCCGGCGGCATCTCGGAAAAAAGCTCGCGCAAGGCGGTGAAGCGCCGCTCGGCGATCATCTCCTGGATTTCCGGTATGAGGATTTTGCCGACCATGTGGAGCGTTGAAGCGTTGAACCGCGATGCGTTGAAGCGAGCCGCCAGCGCTGTGTAGCCTAACCGCTCTTCCGCTTCAACGCTTTAACCCTTTAACGCTTCAACCCTTTGATTTTCCCCGAAACTGGCCAAACTAGACCGGATGAGTGCTTCTTCCGTGGCGCCCATGATCCGGCGCGAAGTCAATGATGGTGTCTGCTTTCTCACCTTCGATCGACCCGATTCGGGCGCGAATATTTTCGACGCCGCGACCATGCGCGATCTGAGCGAGCAGCTCGATTTCATCGAGAAAGAACCATCACTCAAGGGCGTGATCATTACCTCGGCGAAAAAAGCGATTTTTGTCGCAGGGGCCGATCTCCAGACGCTCCTGCGCCAGGCGGAAAGCGGGAGCGGGATGCGCGAGTTCATCGCCGAAGGGCAACGGGTCTTTAATCGACTCGCCGCGCTCGAGGTTCCGACGGTCGCGGCAATTCACGGCGCTTCGGCCGGCGGCGGCTACGAAGTGGCGCTTGCCTGCGACTGGCGGGTGGCCTCCGATGCGCCCGCGACACGGATTGGTCTGCCAGAGACCACCCTCGGTCTAGTGCCCGCGTGGGGCGGTGCGACGCGCCTCCCGCGACTGATCGGGCCGGAGAAAGCGGCGGAAGTGATCCTAAAAGGGAAGCTCTACAGCGCGCAGGAAGCGCTAAAGCTGGGCCTCGTGGATGAGGTCGTTCCGCAGGATCAACTTCTCAACGCGGCGAAACAGGCCCTGCGGAAGCAAGCCCCTCCGGAGCGACGCGCTTCGGCACGTCCAGGAGCGTCTGCTGGCGTAACTACCCCGGTCGAGGCGCCGCGGTCCCAAAATCCCGCGCTTACTCGCGCGGCTGAAATCATTAATCAGAGCCTCACCGGTTCGACAGAGGAATCGCTTGAGCGCGAACTGGACGCGATCGTCCAGTTGGGCGGGACCGAATCGACCCGCAACCTGATTCGGAATTTCTTCCTCGCGGAAAAATACAAGAAACAAAGCGCCACGGCGCCTAACGAAAAATTTGTTCACGCGGCGGTGATCGGCGCCGGTGTGATGGGCTCGGGCATCGCCCAATGGCTCAGCTCGCGCGGCATTACCGTGATCCTGCGCGATGTGAATACCGAAATCCTCGAACGCGGTTTGGAAAAAATCGAGAAGACTTACGGCGAAGCGGTCAAACGTGGCCTGATGAGCGAGGAGAAAGCGAAAGAAGGCCGCGCCCGGATTATGGCCTCAGCCAATCCGGGGCCGATGCGCGACGTGCAGATCGTCATCGAAGCCGCTTCGGAAAAGCTCGAGGTCAAGAAAGCGATCTTCCATGACCTAGATCAGAAGATCGACGGCACCGACATCCTCGCGACCAACACCTCGGCGCTTTCCATCAGCACCCTGGCCGCGGAAACGATGCATCCAAAACGTGTCCTCGGGCTGCATTTCTTTAACCCGGTCAGCCGAATGAAGTTGATCGAAATCGTCATCGGGAAGCAGACCTCCGAGGAGACGAAAGAACGCGCGCTCGCTTTTGCCCGCCAGATCGGAAAGACGCCGGTGGTGGTGCAGGACAACCCGGGGTTCCTCGTAAACCGTGTCCTCTTTCCATATCTGCTTGATGCGGCGGAACTGTTCGAACACGGCGTCGAAGCGAAAGCAATCGACGACGCGCTGGTAGAGTGGGGGATGCCGATGGGCCCGCTGCGGTTGATCGACGAGATCGGGGTCGATATCACGGTCGATATCGCATTCACCCTCGAGAACGACTTCGGCGAACGCGATGTCCCTCCCACGATTCTGCAAAAGATGCGCGAGGCTGGCATGCTCGGGCGTAAAACCGGGAGTGGCTTTTACAAATACGAAGGCAAAAAGCAGTTGCCTAACGACGCGATCCTTCAGTGGCGCGACAAATCTAATTCGCCACCGATGAGCGCAGAGGACCTTGCGCTCCGCCTCGTTTACCTGATGGTGAACGAAGCCGCGCGCTGCCTCGAAGAAAAGGTCGTAGCTTCCCCGGAAGACGCGGATTACGGCATGATGCTGGGCACCGGGTTCCCGCCCCTACGCGGTGGACCATTGCGCTTCGCGGATCATTTCGGGATCGCTAAAATGGTGGAAGCGGGGAAGCGGCATGGCGGCAAGTTCACCCCATGCGATTTGCTCCGACGAAATGCGGAAACGGGCAGGACGTTTTATGCGTAACTCAGGCTTCCAGCCTGGCCAGTCAGGCGAGCTTCCAGCCTGCCGCTTGGCGAAGTCGCTAGCTCGGCGCAGGCTAAGAAGTCCGCGCGACCTATCAGGGGTAGGCCTGAGTTACGTCGATCTATGAAGACACCACTCGAAGCTCCGGAAAAACAGGTAACCGAAGAAACCAGCGCCAAATCGACCGGGCCGCAAAGAGAAAGCGTCATCGATACCTCCAAAATGTCGAAGGGCCAGCGCGAAGCGCTCGAGCTGGCCGAGGCCTCGCGCGATCCGCTCGATGAGCGTGGTAGTTTTGCGAGCAATCTCTTCATCGGCCGCTACGATTTTGACCGCATCTTTCCCTACCCGGGACAAAGCGAGGAAGATCGCGCGGAGGGGGAGCCGTTCCTGAAAGAGCTGCGTGACTATCTCGAGAAGAACGTTGATGCCGACGAGATCGATCGCACCGGCGAGATCCCGCAGAAGAACATCGATGACCTTTTCGCGATGGGCGCTTTCGGGGTGAAAATACCAGTCCAATACGGCGGCCTCGGTTTGTCGCAGGTCAATTACGGCCGCGCCGCGATGTTTTTAGGCAGCTGGGATGCAAATTTGACCGCGCTCGTCTCCGCGCATCAATCGATCGGCGTGCCGCAACCGCTTCTGCTTTTCGGCACCGAGGAACAAAAGGCCAGATATCTTCCGCGTGTCGCCCGCAAGGAAATCTCCGCCTTCGCCCTCACGGAATGGAACGCTGGTTCGGATCCGGCAAACATGCACCTGGAAGCGAAGCCGACCGAGGACGGCAACGCCTACATCCTGAATGGTGAAAAACTCTGGTGCACGAACCTGATCAAGGCCGGCGTCCTCGTGGTCATGGCCAAGACGCCGCCCAGGATCGTCAAAGGCAAGGAACGCAAACAGATCAGCGCTTTCATTGTCGATGTCGATTCGCCGGGGTTGGAGATCACTTACCGCTGTCATTTCATGGGCTTGCGCGCGCTTTATAACGGGATCGTCAAATTCAGCGATGTTCGGGTTCCGAAAGAAAACCTGATCGCCAAGGAAGGCCAGGGCCTGAAGGTTGCCCTAACGACGCTGAACACCGGGCGCCTGACCATTCCCGCGGCGTGCGTTGGGTTATCCAAGCGAATGCTTGAGATCTGTCGCAAATGGGCGAGCGAACGCGTGCAGTGGGGTGTCCCGATCGGCAAACATTACGCGATCGCGGGCAAGATCGCGGAGATGGCGGGCAACGTTTTCGCAATGGAAGCGATGACCTTTCTCACGAGCGCGCTGGTCGATCGCAAGGCGGGCGATCTGCGGATCGAGACCGCGATGTGCAAGATGTGGGCGACGGAAGCGACCTGGCGCATCGCCGATGAAGCGATGCAGGTGCGTGGCGGTCGTGGCTACGAAACGGCCCAATCGCTCGAAGGCCGCGGGGAGGAAGCCATTCCGGTGGAGCGTTACCTGCGCGATTGCCGCATCAACATGATCTTCGAAGGCTCGAGCGAGATCATGCGCTTGTTCATTGCGCGGGAAGCGCTCGATCCCCATCTCAAGGTCGGTGGGGCGATTTTCAACACCCAACTTCCGATGGCGGAGCGGGCAAAAGCGCTTTTCCAATCCGGCAAATTTTACGCCACGTGGTATCCGAAACAGTGGACCCTCGGCACCGCCGGCAACCTGGAAAATCTGCATCGAGATTTGCGAACCCACGTCCGTTATGCTGCCAACACGAGCAAGAAAGTGGCGCGCGGGCTGTTCCACGCCATGGCGCGCTTCGGTCCAAAACTCGATCGCGAGCAGTTGTTGCTCTCGCGTTTTGTTGGGATCGCGACCGAATTGTTCGCGATTAGCGCGACCTGCTCCTTTGCTCAATACAAGATCGACCAGGGCGAACCGGCCGATGAAATCCTCTCGGTCGCGAATTACTTCTGCCGCTCGGCGAAGATGCGGATCGGTCAGCATTTCGCCGGCGTCAGGGAGAACACCGACCGCGCCGGCTATGACCTGACCCAGCAATTGCTCGCCGGGAAACACGCCGATCTGCGCAAAGGGATCGTGTAGCGGCCGCGCAGAGGCAAATTCCTGTGCCTGCGTGCTCCGGTTGACCTAGCGCAGCCTCCCGACTACGATCAACGGATGAGCGCACCATCCACTGTCGCCCCGGCCCGCAAACAAAGCGGCGGACGCGTCCACCCGGATGCAAAACCCACGCCCACCACGGGTAGCAAAATCCTCGAGCAGATCGCCGAGCACGTTTTGCTCGACGGTTTTCGCGTCGTCATCGACCTTGACCAGAGCAAGGGGTCCTACCTCTACGATGTCGCTCACGATCGTCGGTTGATCGACCTCTACGGCTTCTTCGGCTCCAATCCCGTCGGCTTCAATCATCCCTATTTCGAGGAGCCGGATGTTCAGAAAGATCTTCTCCGGGCGGGCAAGGTTAAGATCGCCAACTCCGACGTTTATTCGGAAGGTTACGCCCGTTTTCTCGACACGTTCTGGCGCGTCGTCGGCCGGCCACCGCTCGAGCGTATGCTGCTCATCGAGGGCGGCGCGGTTGCGGTTGAAAATTGTCTCAAGGCCGCGATGGATTGGAAGGTGCGCAAGAACCTGGCCGCCGGTCGGGGCGAACGCGGGACGCAAATCCTCCATTTCCGCCACGCCTTTCACGGCCGGAGCGGCTACACCATGAGCCTGACCAATACCGATCCGGTGAAGACGGATTTGTACGCCAAGTTCGACTGGCCGCGGGTCTCGGCCCCGTTTATTGACTTTTCGTTAGGCGAAAAAGAACGCGCAGCCGACGTCATCGAGCGCGAAAAGAAGTCCGAGGGCGAGATCATGGAGTTTCTTCGGGCACGCCCCCACGAGATCGCCGCGATCATCATCGAGCCGATCCAGGGCGAAGGGGGCGACAACCATTTCCGCGGGGAATTTTTGCAAACCCTCCGTCGCATCTGTGACGAGAACGAGCTGCTGCTCATCTTCGACGAAGTGCAATGCGGGATGTGCGTCACCGGGCGGAACTGGTGCAGTGAACACTTCGGCGTCCTGCCCGACCTGATGTCGTTCGGGAAAAAGGCGCAGGTTTGCGGGGTGATGGCCGGACCGCGTCTCGACGAAGTGAAAGAGAACGTCTTTCGCGTCCCGAGCCGGATCAACTCGACCTGGGGCGGCAATTTTACCGACATGGTGCGCTCGACCCATTTCCTCAACCTCATCGAGCAGGAAAACCTGACCGAAAACGCCGGGATCGTGGGCGAGCATTTCCGCAATCGTCTTCGCGAGCTGCAAAAGGAAAACCCGATCATGAGCGCGGCGCGCGGTCGTGGCTTATTCCTCGCCTTCGATCTCCCCGATCCCGAGACCCGCAACGAGCTCTGGAAACGGCTGTTCGACGGTGGGGTCCTCACCTTGAAATCGGGCGAGCAGGCGATTCGATTCCGGCCCGCGCTCGACATTACCAAGGAGGTAGTCGACGAAGCGATCGATGTGATGGGCGAGCAAATGAAGAAGTTGTAGGCGGGGCGCTGGCCTGGCGCTCGACCGTTCATGCACAACGTCCTTAAAAACCTCGGCCTCACCGACGAAAATCCCGGCGCCTTCTCCGGCGAATGGCACGGGAGCGGGGAAGTCCACGAAAAGATTTCGCCGGTTGACGGCAAGTCGTTAGGCAAATTCCGCACCGCCTCGGCGGACGATTACGACAAGGTGATCCGGCGGGCGCAGGAAGCTTTTCTCAAGTGGCGTGCCACCCCGGGCCCGGTGCGGGGGGAGACCGTGCGCCAGCTCGGGAACGCTTTGCGCGAGCACAAGGACGATCTCGGCGCGCTCGTCTCGCTCGAATCGGGCAAGATTCTCGCCGAAGGCAAAGGCGAAGTACAGGAGATGATCGACATCTGCGACTTCGCCGTCGGGCAGTCGCGGATGCTTTATGGCCTGACGATTCAATCGGAACGCGCGCGTCATCGCCTAATGGAGCAATGGCACCCGCTCGGGCTGGTCGCGGTCATTTCCGCTTTCAATTTTCCTGTCGCGGTCTGGTCGTGGAACGCGGCCCTGGCCGCCGTCTGCGGGGACGCGACAGTTTGGAAACCTTCCGAAAAAACGCCGCTGAGCGCGATTGCGGTGACGAGAATCGCCGAGCGTGTTTGTCGCAATACCGGGGCCGATCCGGCTGTTTTCTCCCTTCTCATTGGCGATCGCAAACACGTTGGTGAAAAACTCGCCGAGGATAAGCGCATCCCACTGGTCTCGGCGACCGGTTCGGTCAGGATGGGAATTAACGTCGCCAAAACCGTGCATGGCCGGCTCGGTCGCACGATTATGGAATTGGGCGGCAACAACGCGCTCATCGTCTGCCCGAGTGCGGATCTCGAGATGGCGACGCAATCGATCTTCTTCGGCGCGGTCGGCACCGCCGGCCAGCGTTGCACTTCGACCCGGCGCGTAATCATGCACGAATCGATTGCCGACAAGGTGCGCTCCAAACTTCTCGAGGCTTACAAATCGGTCCCGATCGGGAATCCGCTTGATGAAAAAACTTTGATGGGTCCGCTGATCGATCGGCATGCGGTCGATGATGTTCTGGAGTCGATCAAGCGCCTGAAAGAAGAGGGCGGCGAAGTGCTCTACGGCGGCGAACGCCTGAACGGCGACAATTATCCCGGTGGCTGCTACATGACGCCGTGCCTGACGAACGCGAAACCCGATTACAAGATTGTTCACGAGGAAACCTTTGGCCCCTTGCTTTATCTCATGACTTATCGCGATTTCGACGAGGCGCTCGCGATCAACAACGGCGTGCCCCAGGGGCTAACCTCAGCCATTTTCACCAACGACGTCCGCGAGGCGGAAAAATTCCTCGGCCCGGAAGGAAGCGATTGCGGAATTGCCAACGTCAACACCGGGACGAGCGGCGCGGAGATTGGCGGCGCCTTTGGGGGCGAAAAGGAAACCGGCGGTGGCCGCGAGAGCGGAAGCGATTCGTGGAAGATGTACATGCGGCGGACGACGAACACGATCAACTACTCGACCGAGCTGCCGCTCGCCCAGGGCATTCAGTTCGGCGGTCCGGACGAAGGCAGTTCGACAGTCTAACGAGAACTGCGATTGCGCGCTGCGCAGCGTGCGGCGTTGATCTTCCCAGCAACTGTAACTACCGTGACTACACGACTGCGACGTTGCGGGAAACGAAAGCGAAACTGTCCCGAAATGGTGAAACGCGTCAGTCAGGGAGAAGAAGTCATCATTACCGTCCACGGCAAGGAGATGCATGGCAATCCTGATCGACGAGACAAAACGCATGCTCGTGCAAGGCATTACGGGCCGGGAATGTCAGGCGCGGACTCGCTGGATGCGCGAATACGGGACCAAAGTGGTGGGCGGTGTCACCCCTGGTAAAGGCGGCCAGAGCGTCGCCGAAACGTCCAACCGCTCATCGATCGCGCGCGCCTCGATTGTTTTTTCTTTCCAGCAGTTAGAACACCCTGCAGAACTCTTGCGGGAAGGGCGCGACAGCAGAGCAGTGCTTCGCAAGAAAAATTGGGTGCCGGTTTATGAAAAAATCCTTTGCCGCGCTGCCTCTTAGGGACTGTTGAAATACTGGAGTGGCCCGCGTTGCGACGCAACCCTCCGGGCGCGAAGCAGGAGGGGCGTCTGGCCGCGTCGCTCGCTCGTTACAGCCCCGTGAAGGGGATGCGCCTCACTCGCTCCTTGCCATCCGCCACTTCTGCTTCTACGCGCGGACCGCTCCAGTATTTCAACAGTCTCCTAGGACGTTTCCGGCAATCTTCAAAATACGCTGGCCGTGAAGGTGCACCTGGCATCGTCGCGCTTTCGCGATCAATGAGTTCATGCTAAGTTGCAGAGTCGATGACGCACGATCGACCTTCGCCACAAAATGCTTTTGTAGGATGGGGGATCGATAGACATTAATCCTTTAATGGAGCCCGAACAATGACACAGCCACAACCTTACGTCCCCACCGCACGCGAGCAGAAGTTTCTCGAGGGCGTCGAAGAAGGCCGCTACGAGCGGGAAATTATCAGTGGGCTCGCCCCCTTCTTCAACGAGAAGGCGCCGGCGGACATGCTCAGCTTCTACTCCCCGGACGAGGTGGCAAGGCTGAAAGCGCTCAAAGGCACCGATCGTGACGTCGAAGCCCGGATGCCCGTGAAGATCACGCGCCATTACTACGAACTGGCCAGGACCAGCGCCGCGATTCAGCGCATCGTCAAGGCCGACCCCGCCGAGACCCTGGATCTGGCGGGCTCGGAAGATCCCGGCAACCAGATGGACTACAGCCCGGTCGAGGGCCTGCTGCACAAGTACGAGATGGGACTCATGTATGTCATTTCGACCTGCTCGGCACATTGCCGATTTTGCTATCGCGAAGAATTGATCGCCCGCAAGCAGATCAAGCGACAGGACGGCACCATCGCGAAAAAGGGTCTGGCGATGATCCCCGAGATCATCCCCTACATCAAGCAGCACAACGAGGCCGTGGCGAAGAACGGCGGCGTGCACCCCGAAAGCGGACGCGAGAAGCTGCGCGAGATCCTGCTTTCGGGCGGCGACCCGATGGTGCTGAACAATTCAAAGATCGCGGCCTGGCTCGGCGCGCTGGCCGAAGCCGGCGTCGAGTCGATCCGCATCGGCACCAAGGAGATGGCGTTCTATCCCCAGCGGTTCGACCGAACCTTTCTGTCGATGCTCGATCGGTTCCACGAGACTTACCCGCAGGTCGGCCTGCACATGATGCTGCACTTCGAGCACCCCGACGAGTTCCTCGTTAAGGATGCGGAAGGAAACTACATCGAGGACGCGCAGGGCTTCAAGCAATGGGTCCCCGCGACGGGCGAAGGGATGCGCGGCCTGGCCTCGCGCGGCTGGCTCACCGTGGAGAATCAGGCGCCGATCATCAGGGGCATCAACGATGACCCGGACGCCCTCCGCATTCTGCAGCGCGAGTTCGTGCGGGCCGGCGGTCATAACCACTACTTCTTCTGCGGGCGCGACATCATCGCCTACAAGCAGTTCAACGTGCCGATCGAGACCGCGTGGAATATTCTCAACACCTCGCAAAAGGGATTGTCGGGCGTCGAGACCCACGCGCGGCTTTCGATCACTCATTACAAAGGCAAGACCGAAGTTGCGGCGGTCACCAACGAGGGAATACCGGGACTCGCGGGCAGTGAGAATGGCGTCTTGATCTTCAAGATTCTTCGGAACGCCGGCAGCGCCCCCGACCGCGGCAAAGTCTGCATCGTCGGCCGCAACCCGAAGGCGCTCTGGTTCGACGACTACGAGGACCGCGTTCTGTTCGACGAGGCCGGCTTGTATGACTACGCGCGCGTGTCGAAACCCGGAGAGGCGCCGGGTCACGCCACGGCTGCCGGACAGGGGCCGAGGCTCGGCGCTCTTCAAGCCGCTCTTGCAGCCGCCGAATGATCGACAAGCGGGTCGCGAGCGCGGCCGAGGCTGTCTCGGATATTTTCGACGGCGCCACCGTGATGATCGGCGGTTTCGGCGAAGCGGGCAGTCCAATCGAGCTCATCCACGCGCTGATCGACCAGGGCGCCACGAATCTGACGATGATCAGCAACAACTGCGGCAGCGGCCAGGTCGGCCTCGCGGCGCTGCTCAAAGCGGGCCGCGTTTCCAAGGTCGTCTGTTCGTTTCCGCGCACCGCCAACTCGACCGTTTTCCCCGAGCTCTACCGAAGCGGGCGCACGAAATTGGATTTGGTTCCTCAGGGAACGCTCGCGGAACGCATCCGCGCCGGCGGAGCTGGGATCCCGGCGTT
>Ga0081539_10000622_pt1 | contig 71778 bp, 57 predicted proteins | sample TabmetS4T2R2_FD_71023 | JGI IMG/M metagenome (GOLD analysis project Ga0081539, IMG submission 71023) | Tabebuia heterophylla rhizosphere microbial communities from the University of Puerto Rico - S4T2R2 | ecosystem: Host-associated > Plants > Roots > Rhizosphere ...
ACATTAAAGCCCTTCGGGCTTTGTCCCAATACAATAATTTGGTTTTTGATGACACAAATTTTGCACGTGCATATTCTCTCAATCGCTTTAGACAGGTTTGCTCAAAATAAAACAGATTTTTGACGAAAGACATTTTTATAAAAGAATGCTGTTAAAAGTTTACGATTTAAACGGCTAATTAAAAATAATTTAACTCATCAAACGTAATCTCGTATCCAGGAGGTTTTTTATGATCAAAAATTTTTTTAAAACTGCAATAAGAAGCATTACAAAACATAAAGGTTTTTCCTTTATCAACATTGCAGGTTTAACATTCGGACTTACTGCCTGCATTTTAATTAGTGTTTTTGTGTGGGACGAACATCAGTATGATAAATTTCTGCCGAAAGGTGAACAGGTTTATCGTGTTTATGATGAGTACACAAACAACGAAGGCACGCAGCAGCTCGCTGTTTCTTCACCAATGTTTGCCACATCATTGCAGCAAGATTTTCCCGAAGTAGAGCAAACAGCACGAGTGTTGATGACAGCGGAATACAATATCCTTTGTGAAGCGGGTAAAAATAAATTGTATGAATCGAGAGGATATTTTGTGGACTCCACCTTCTTCAATGTATTTCCGCTCACATTTAAATATGGTTCCGGCTCACATGCACTGGACGATCCTTCATCTATTGTTCTTTCTGATGAGATGGCGCAACGCTTTTTTGGTGACGAAAATCCAGTTGGCAAACAAATGCTGATGGACAAACAACCTGTTCAGGTAAAAGGCGTTTTTGTAAAGAACCCAAAATTTCATTTACAGTTTAGTTATGTGCGTTCTGTTTCGTCTATCGGTTTTCCGGCAGAGAGAATGCAAAGTTGGGGCTGGCACCAGTTTTACACTTATGTGAAATTGAAAAAAGGAACAGATGTTGCTGCATTGGAAAGAAAGTATCAAAAATATGTGAGTGAAAAATCAAAACCCTTTAGAAATGATGCAGCGAGTAAAGATGTACCGTTCTTTCAATCACTGAAAGATATTCATTTGTATTCTTCCAATTTTAAATTTGATGCTGCGCAGCGCGGTAACATTACCTATGTAAATGCATTGACTATTATCGCCATTTTTATTTTGCTTATTGCATGTTTCAATTTTGTAAATCTTGCTACAGCCAAATCTTTGCAAAGAGCTAAAGAAGTTGGTGTGCGAAAAGCGATTGGTGCAGATAAAAAGCAATTGATATTTCAATTCATTGGAGAAACGGTGTTTCTTACCTTCATCAGCATTATTATTTCAGTTGCTCTCTCTATGTTGTTTCTTCCATGGTTAAACAGCTTCACCAATAAAAATATTTCATTCGACTTGTTTGTGAATCCTGTTGTTATCTTTTTGTTTCTTGCATTGACATTGATTGTGGGAGTAATTGCGGGATTTTATCCGGCGCTTGTGCTTTCAAACTTTAATCCCGTAAAAGTTTTAAAGGGAACTGTAACAGGCGATGAACAACCGGGAAAGATTCCATGGTTGCGTCATGGCTTGGTTGTGGTTCAATTCACTTTGTCTGTTTTGTTAATCATAAGTGCGATTGTTGTTTTTAAACAGGTAGATTATTTGCACAATAAAAATCTTGGATTTAATAAAGAGCAAATCATGTTCTTTCCAATGCGCGGTGACAATATGTTTAGAAATGCCGATGCTTTTAAAAATGAATTGACACGAGTTCGCGGCGTATCTTCTGTTTCCATCGGCTATGGTTTTCCCGGAGATGCTGTTGCAGGAGATGAAATTATTGTGCCGCGTAATGGTCAACAAGTACCACAATCCGCAACACAATTAATGGTTGATTTTGATTACATCAAAACATTAGGATTGCAAATTGTTGCAGGCAGAGATTTTTCAAAGGCTATGGGCACCGATAAAGATCATGCATGGATCATTAATGAAACCGCTGTAAAAACATTGGGTTTTGGTTCGCCGCAAAAAGCGCTTGGACAAAAGTTGTACTGGCATCCGTGGGGAGCAGCAAATCCTGATTCATTAAAAGTTGGACAAGTAATCGGTGTTGTAAAAGATTTTAATTATAAAAGTTTATACGATAAAGTTGAAACAACGGTGCTGCAAATTTTTCCGGATGCAGCATGGAAGGTTGCGGTAAAAATGCAAACAGCAGATATTGAAAATACCATAAATGGCGTTCGAAATGCTTGGAACAAATTCACACCAGAATTTCCTATCGAGTATAAATTCCTCGACGAAAATTTTGACGTAATGTATAAATCGGAAGATAAATTAAAATCATTGCTCGCCATATTTACTTCGATTGCGATTTTTGTTGGTTGTTTGGGTTTATTCGGTCTTGCTGCATACAGCGCCGAACGCAGAAGAAAAGAGGTTGGGATAAGAAAAGTCTTGGGTGCAAGCACACAAGGAGTGGTGTTGCTCTTGTCGAAAGATTTTATAAAGCTTGTTGCCATATCTCTCTTAATCGCATCACCGGTTGCATGGTATTTTATGAATAAATGGCTGCAGGACTTTGCATATCGCATCAACATCAGTTGGTGGATGTTTGCCATGGCAGCGATTCTTGCATTAAGCATTGCGATTGTAACAGTTAGCTTTCAGGCGATTAGAGCAGCAATTGCAAACCCGGTGAAGAGTTTGAGGATGGAGTAGTAGGCGAATGATCAATAGTGAATCAATGAGTTTAATAAGCAATCGTGTCATTGCACCCAGGCCACTTCAAGTATTCAGACCTGATATGTAATCAAAAAATTATTGTGGGGAAATTTTCTTTCTCAGTTTCCTGCCAATTAAATCAAAAACGGAGAACTTCCCTTCTTTTTATAGTAATAAGTGTAGAAAAACTTATCTTAAAACCGCTGGCATGATTTTTACGATATTGTAAAATAAATACTACACTATGCCAAATAAATCAAACAGAGGAAGAAGTCAGGATCGCGGTAAAGTGGCCGGCGGTCAGGAACATGAAGTAAATTATGAAAAGAATAAAATGAATGTAAGCAGCAAGGCAGTAAAAAATGCAGTAAAAAAAGTAGGAAACCAAAGAGAGAATGTAGAAAAGAATATTGGAAAATAAATTTTTATTGGTTTATCTGCGTATCGGTTTTAAAAACATGCTCCGATAGACATGCACTAAACACTTCAACTTAATACAAAAGCAAGTGGAAACTCTGCTACTAAACGCATGTCTATGAAAATAGTATCATACTTCGGTTGTTTGATAAATGGATTTTATCTGTTAGGGCAATCGGGTTTAAAAATGTTTTTTAGACGAGCCGCATACCGGAACAAAAACATTGCAGTTTATTAAGAATGTTTAAAAGAAGTATCATGAGGCAGTGGAATTTTATCTCTGCCTTTGTGATGCAAAACTCAATACGTTAACCGATGGCCAAATACGTGAGCTTCCTGTAAAAAATATAGGTTTATCAGTTTACTTTTGGACGAATGATGATGCCAAAATCGCTGCCATGCTAACCATTAGGCTTACTCGCTTATTAAAATTAAGACCTGCGGAAGATAACCACATTTGGATCCAAGGCTTCGATTTGCCCGGAGGCCGTGAACATGTTCCTTCATTGGTATTTTCTATCGCGTCACAACTTGGGATAAAAAACTTTGGCTTCTGGGCATATAAAAGGGCGGAAGCTACGAGTGCAAAAAGAGCCGTTAATTATAAACTTGTGTGGAAACAAACGCATAATTTGTTTAACAATAAAGCAACGGCTTGAAGATGCTTAAAAAATAAAAAACTTAAAATTTTTCGAGGTCTTTTTGTTTTGTAGTCCCGACAAGAATCGAACTTGTATCTGGAGTTTAGGAAACTCTTATTCTATCCATTGAACTACGGGACCAATATGATTTCAACCTCCGCAAAAATAATGTTTCTCTTTGTATCGCACATTTCTTCAAACAGATTTGACTAATTTCATTTTTCAAACTTTTATATGAAAAAAATATTCGTCGCTATTTTTGCGATTCTCTTTCTTATTATGCAAAACACAAACGGACAAACAACCGCATCGTTTAATCACATTACGGTTTATGTTGTGGACATGAATAAAAGTGCCGAGTTTTATGAGAAGGCACTGGGTCTTGAAAGAATCCCTGAGCCTTTTCACGACAACAAACATATTTGGCTGAAAATTGGTGAACATAGCCAGTTACATATTGTACAAGGTGCAAAAGAAATTGTGCCACATGATATAAATATTCATCTTGCATTCACTGTTCCATCCGTAGAAGAATTTTCTAAACATCTCGATGCCATGAATGTAAAATATGGCAACTGGAATCAAACGTCAAAACAACCACAAGTTCGTCCCGATGGCATAAAACAAATCTATTTTCAAGATCCTGACGGATATTGGATTGAAGTAAATGATGATAAATTTTGACGGTAGTGAGTGGTGGGTAATGAATGTCTATAATATTTTCACATCTCTCCACATTTCCATCTTCAAATCTTCAAATTCTCAAATCTTCAAATCAACCGTATCTTTGCGCTCCTTAAAATGTGAGTATGAAGTTTTATAATTATATTATCAAGTATCGTTTTGTGTTGAGTTTGGTTGCCATAATTATTGCGGCCGTGCTGAATATTACCGGCACAAGTTTTTGGCCCGCGTTTCCCTTATATTTTGTTGGCATAATTGGTTTGTTTACTCATTTTTTTATAGGTCCTATGCGCCTTATTCAGGAACCAATGGAAGCAGGTAACATGGAAGAGGTTGAAAAAATAATGAAGAGTATTTGGTTTCCTAATTTATTATATAAACCTATTCGTTCTACATATTACACAGTAAAAGGAAATCTTGCAATGGTGCGCCAAGATTTTGATGAGGCTGAAAAACACTTGAAAAAAAGTTCGCAACTCGGTGCGGCTATGCCCGAAGCAGAGGGTGCAAACAAATTGCAACTCGGCATGATGGCATTACAAAAAGGCGATTTCAGAAATGGTGAAAGTTATATTCGTGCAGCTATTCGTGCAGGTATTCCTGATAAAGAGAGCGAAGCAGTTGCTTATTTAAGCATGTGTCAGATTTTTATGAACAAAAGAGAATTTCGCGCTGCAAAAGATTTCTTTCGAAAAGCAAAAGCTTGTAAACCTACCACCAAACAAGTTGTTGACCAGATAAAAGAAATTGAAAAATACATTTCAAGAATTCCTGGGTAAAATATTGAGCAACGGAAGTTCAACAGAATTATTTCTGCTGACATCAAAAAAATTCCAATTAATAATAATTACGATTGAAGCAAGTTCACAGCAAGTCCTGCAAGTATTGACGCTGCAAAGCTCATAAGCGTACCTATAAGAACATATTCCGCTTCTTTTCTTAGGTGCTCGCCTTTTATATCGGAAAAACGGAGAAGCGATTTTGCAGCTATTAAAAAACCAATGCCCTCGAAATGGCTGGTAATAACAAAAGTATATACGAGTATCCTTTCAAAAATACCAATCCACTTTCCCGCCTCACTTAAACTGATTGTTGATCGTATGGATGCAGTTTCAATTTCTGCGCGCCATCGTGCAGTGGCGTAACCCAACAAATATGCAAGAGGAAAAATGATAACCATATAACCTGAAATGATGATCCACAGGTTTAAATCATTGGCTATTTGCGCAACTTTTGTTTGCCACCAATTTGCAGGTTGATAATAGATCCACCACAAAATTGCCAGCACAAGTATGTGCATAATTTGGTCGGCTATAAATGCAAATGCATTGTCTTTTCTGTACAGCTTCCACAAGTCTATAAAAAAATGTGTAATAAATATTGTTACAGGAATAAGCCAAAGATTTTTGTTTGGAGTAAAAAGATATATGACTGCACCATGCAGCAGACAATGAACATACAATACCCATGAAGCGGCTTTCAATCTTTTTTTATGCTGGATCATTTTTCTTGTTTGCAAACCGAAGTCTGCAAGCAGATGCGCAAATATCCATTGGTATAAAATGAGCATATATAAAAATATCAAAGTACCGGAACAGTTGTTTCAAAACGCTGAATAATACTTGTAAAAACCTGCGCACCTGCAGCCTGCAACCGCTGATGCACTGATGGTTGTGTTATTTTAAGCATTTTCGCAATTTCTTCTTGCTTCTTATTTTGCAAAAGAAGATATAAAGCTTCTGCTTGGGCAGGGCTTAATCTTTGCAATAAAAAATTCAAAGATTCACTGTGTACTTTCCATTCGCTTGCAAATGCATCATTGGTTGCAGTGATGCCAATAAGTGAATTTCTCTTTTTAAGATCATCGAGCAACGGACCAGACAATTGAAATGCAGAACCATCAGATGTAATTACATCCTTACTCTTAAAACTTATTTCTCCTAACCCAAGCGATAACCTTATGCGAAATTCTGTTATTGCAAGAAAACATTGCAGTTGTAATGCCATGCTTAATGCATACATTCTGTTTTTAGAAAGCGTAGCCTGAAGGCTATCACCCCTGTATTGCTGAAATTGTAAATCGAAATATTTTTTTGAAAACAATGCCGCAAAATCATCAATTTTTTTTTGAAGCTTTTTACGCTGTAAAGGACGAAGGCGCGAAGAAGCAATTACATCGCCTGTTATAACTATTGCTTTTGGAATCCTTTGCGCCATTTATAGTTTTTACACAAATATAGTATATAAAGCCTATAATTGAGATTTATAGTATTTAAATACTATAATTAAGAAATATAGTACTGTAGTACTATAATAAAAAAATGGTATCATTTGAACACAGAAACAAGTCATATAAAAATCAGCAGCAAAAAGCATGATATGTACTGTAATGGAAATAAGATTATCCGTTTATAATTTCTCCACCATTTGGATGCAAAACTTGACCCGTAATATAAGAAGAATCATTTGATGCCAAGAAGAGATAACATGGTGCAACCTCTGCCGGTTGACCGGGACGCCCCATTGGTGTATCACTGCCAAATTCTCCAACTTGTTTTTTAGAGAATGAAGATGTTATTAAGGGCGTCCATATAGGACCAGGGGCAACGGCATTTACTCGTATTCCTTTTTTTACAAGATTGGTTGCAAGGCTTCTCGTGAAAGCAACAATGGCACCTTTTGTTGCCGCATAATCCATTAAATGGGGGCTACCGCGATATGCTGTAACAGAAGTTGTGTTTACAATAGTGCAGCCCTCGCTCATGTAAGCCAATGCATTCTTTGTTATCCAGAACATAGAGAATATGTTTGTTTCAAATGTTTTTATCATATTCTCTGTTTTAATTTCAGTAAGCTCTTTTGCTTCAACCTGCATTGCCGCATTATTAACCAAAACATCTATGTGACCATACGCTTTAATTGCTTTTTTTACCGCTTCTTCACAAAACTTTTCATTGGAAATATCACCTTCAATAAGAAGACATTTTCTTTTATGTTTCGTTTCTATTTCTTCTTTTGTTGCAGCGGCGTCTTCACGTTCGCTTAAATAAACGATGGCTACATCTGCTCCTTCTTTTGCAAACAACAATGCCACTGCTTTTCCTATTCCGCTATCGCCACCGGTTATAAACGCAATCTTATCTTTTAATTTATAGCTGCTTTGTTGTTCCGTTTTTTCAGACACGGGTTGTTGTTTCATTTCTTTCTGCACACCGGGTCGCGGTTGCGTTTGCGGTTTGTTAACTTCTTTCTTCTTTTCTGATTTCATATTAAAGCATAAATTTCTTTGAAAAATATTTTTGAAGAATTACATTTAAAAAAGAAGATTTTGGAATCGCTCTTGCCGACTCCAAAATCTTGAATTTATTGATAGGTGTATGCTTGCTGTTGAACAAGTAGCGTTTTGCAAATAAATAAAACGCACATAATAAGTTCAGGATACTTCAAAATGGCACGACAATAGTCATTACTATCGTGTTCGCGCCACTTGCTAAACTTCTCCTCTTCTTATAACACCTAATAAAAATGATATTATTGCAAGCACTATAAGGATATGAATTAATCCTGAAGCACTATATACAAACATACCCAGCAGCCAGCCTATCAATAAAATAACTGCGATTAAATAAAGAATGCTTCTCATAGGTAACAATTTTACTTTAACGCTTAAAAAATCTTGCCACATAAGTGTTGTGTATGTTAAAATAAAAAAAAGGAAAAGTGGGTAGATAATTCCACAAGACAGGAAGAGTTTATATTAAATGCAGAATTCTTGCTGAATAATGAACAGGGCGTACAAGTGAGTGACACAACGAAGCATAATAGCAGCAACTCTGTTCAGTACATAAAAATCACTCAAAATACTCCGCGGCAGGAAGCAAAATATTAAAGGTAGTACCCACGCTCACTTTAGATTGCACTTCGATGTTTCCTTTGTGCGATTTGATTATGTTGAGTGTGGATACTAAACCTAAACCAACACCATTACGCTTTGAAGTGAAATAGGGTTCAAACAATTTGGATAAATTTTCTGGTGGAATGCCGCAACCATTGTCTGTGATGGACACAAAATGAATTGAATTGCCTTGCGTAATTTCAATGCGCAACTTGCCGGCATGTTCCTGCATGGCTTCGATTGCGTTGATTATTAAATTGAGAAATGCAATGCTTAACTTGTTTTCGTCTGCCATTATAAAAGCAGGTTTTGGATCGTACTTCAATTGCAAATTCACGTGCTTTAAGATAATCCTGTCAAGTGCCTGCGAAATGGTTTTGTCAATAATAGATTGCAACGACCTTTTTTGAAATGTAAGTTCGCCCGGCTTTGAAAAATCGAGCAATTCTTTTATAAGATCATTTATGCGATTACTGTTTTTGTAAATTATGTGAAGATAAAAAGCAAGGTCTTCGCTTACCTCGTTTTTAAGTTGCTCAACAGACATATTGATGTTATTGAGCGGATTTCTTACTTCATGTGCAAGGGTGCGCACTAATCTGCCTGCAGCAGCAAGTTTTTCTATTTGCAGGTTTGCTTTTTCTGCTTTTTTTAAATTGGTAATGTCATGCACGAAGCCTTGCAAAAGAGTTTCACCGTTTTCGGTGGGTTCTTTTGTAATGGATATAATGCAGTTTCTGATGTCATTATCTTTCGTTAATAATTCTATTTCAAGATCGTCTTTTATTTCACCGCCTGCAGTAGCTTTTTTAAACGTTTCAATATGTTCGCCATTTGCAAGCAAATCGAAAATGCTTTTTGTTTTTAGCTCTTCTTTTGTGTACCTTAAAAGTTTTGTTGTGGCTTCGTTCATGTCTTGAAAAACCAAGTTGTCATCAACAATAAAAACAGCATCTTTGGAATGTTCAAAAATGTTGCGGTACTTACGTTCGTTCGATTTTATTTTTTTGAGTGAGTTAGCTCTTTCAAGCGAATAACGAATACATCGCTCCAGTTTTTCTACAGATAGCTCCGATTTAATAAGATAATCCGTGGCACCCATCTGCATTGCTTCTACATCTACCACTTTGTTACCCTTACCTGTTAAAAGAACAATGGGTTCTTCACAGCCGAGTATCAGAGCTTCTTTTAAAAGGTCTAAGCCGGTTTTGGCGCCAAGCCTGTAATCAACAAAGTAAATGTGATAACGGCGCTGCTTAATTATCTCAATTGCGTCGTCGTAAGTGTAGCACCAGTCAATTTTAAAATTATTATCGGGTATTTGGCGAATAAGATCTGATGTAATGAAAAAATCATCTTCATCATCATCTATTATAAGCACATGTATAGTATGATTAGAAGGAGTATTGATCATCGTATGATTTAAGTTTCAAAAAATTGGCGCTGCCGTTTGTTTCATTTTAAAGCTTGAAACTACAACAGCAGCACCAATGTGCAAAATGCGTTTAATTGCGATTATAAATTTTCTGTGTATTGCTTTAGTTTATTGTAAAGTGTTTTCCTGTCAATGTTTAATAACCGTGCAGCCTCACTCTTGTTGAAATTTACTTTTGCCATGGCATCCATTATAATCTTAAACTCTGCATTGTAAACTGCCTTCTTAAAATTGTTTTCGGCTACCGGTGCAACTGATGTAGTTTCCTCTTTTTGTTCACTGGTAACTACAGCAATTTCTTCTGATTCGGCAGCACCATTTTCTTCTGTCGTATGATCAAACTGAAGTTTATTATAATGCGAAATTTCAAACGGTAATGCATGCACTTCTACATAAATACCATCGGTGAGGAGTGTTGCTCGTTTTATTACATTTTTTAATTCACGTAAATTACCGGGCCATGGGTAGGCTTTCAACACTTTTTCTGTTTCGGCTGAAAATCCTTTTATGTTCTTGTCAAGCTCTTTGTTCGTAAGCATTAGAAAATGGTGAGCGAATAGCAGAATATCATCTTTTCTTTCACGTAAAGGCGGTACTTCTATGCTAAACTCATTAAAGCGGTGATAAAGATCTTCGCGGAATCTGTTTTTCTTATCCTGGCTCCACAAGCGCTCATTGGAAGCCACGATTATTCTTACATCAAGGTCAATATCTTTTGTTCCACCAACTCGGCGAAGTTTTCTTTCCTGCACTACTCGTAACAGCGATACTTGTATATCATACGACAGGTTACCTACTTCATCGAGGAAGATGGTGCCACCATTGGCAACTTCAAAACTGCCTATTTTTTGATTTAATGCACCGGTAAATGAACCTTTTTCGTGTCCAAACAATTCACTGCCTGCAAGCTCTTTCGAAAGCGCGCCGCAATCAATCGCAACAAAAGGTTTATCTTTTCTTTTGCTGTGGTTATGAATTTCGTTTGCTATCACTTCTTTTCCCGTACCTGTTTCGCCATAAATTATAACGCTATAATTGGTTGGAGCAACAAGCAGTATTTGATTAACGATTTTCTTAAATGCAGGACTATCTCCAAAAATATAAGGTCCATACGGCACATAAGTTTTTTCTTTTGTGCGTGGTACAACTATATTCACATTTGGTTCGGATGCCTCTTCTTTTAATTCTTCGTTTTTTCCAATCGCCAAAGCTTCTTTTATTTTTACAAGAATCTCATCAGGGAATAAGGGTTTTGTTACATAATCAAATGCCCCATTCTTTATAACTTCTACCGCAATTTTTACATCGCTATAGCCGGTAATAATAATAATGGGCATATCAGGATGCGTTTTTTTGATCCTCGAAAGCAGTGTTTTGCCATCAATATCTTCCAAACGGAAATCGGTTAACACGAGTGACACGTTATTTTCTTCAAGCAATTCCAAAGCCCTTTTTCCATTGTAAGATTGAAGTACTTCAAAGCCATGTTTCGATAAAAAACGATCTAAGAGGAAGCACATGTCTTTGTCATCGTCAACAACTAAGATTTTTTGCATTTGTAGAGTGTTTTGTGGTTAAACATTATGGTCTTTCAATTGTTTTAAATTTGGATAAAATCAGCCCACTCAGACATTTAAAAGTTGAAGAGAACTGAATAAAACTAAAGTGCAAAAATCTCCACAAACTCACTTATCAATTTGGTAAAATTTACCTTATAAATTCCACAAACGATTTTTAGCATTAAAAAAAGCAAATTAATTTTTCTATTATTTTCTACAAGTTAAGAAATTACTGTGTAATTACATGTACAAAAACAAATTTTTAAAATCAAAATAAATGCCGTTTTAAAAGTACTTGTTTTCGGTTGCTTGAAACCTTCGAATAAACTAAATGAGTTGTATTTGGGTTCCGATGTAAGACTCTAACCTAAGGGTAATTTCTCATCTGTCAACATTCTGTATCCTTTTAAATACGGCATAAAATTTTAGAATAAAGAGTAAAGATTTTTTTATGGACAAGAAATTAGCAATTGCTGTTTTAAGCGGTTTTACCGCCGGAATCGTTATAGGAGTTTTGGTTGCACCGGAAAAGGGAGCGGAGCTGAGAAAAAAAATTTCTGATACTGCCGGTACTTGGGCAGATAAACTAATTGATTTATTTGGGAAAAGTGCCGAAAATTTGCTTCCATCCGGCACTGGAGCTACTGGCGTAAATCCTGATGAGATATTAGGATAGATATTTTAACTAAACTCGCGTAATACAACCATCAACGTGGCTGTGTTAACACTTTTGTGACAACGATAAGGAGAAGGAATTTTGCTGGTAAGCCTTTAGTATTTTCAATAACACTCTTTCTTCACAAGTAAGGCCGCTTTTATTATCAGGCTCTTCGAGTTTATTCAACTCATCCATATATTTTGTAAGCTTCTTTTCCTGGTACAATTCTATCATGGCAGGATGCACATAATATTTTTTACAAATAGTGCGTGTGTTCCCCAATTTTTTGCTTACGATGTCAAGTGCAGACACTATATTTTTTTTACACTCTGCTTCTGTTATTGCATCGCCTATTGACCAAAACGCCTGCAAGGCATGAAGTGTGCCCGCCCATGTGCGTAAATCTTTTGCAGTAAAGTCCATTCCTGTCGCTTCTTTTATATAGTTGTTTACCATTCCAGAATCAATAGGTTTTTTGTTGCCGGCATCATCATAATATTGAAATAATTCCTTACCGGGAATGTCGCGGCATTCTTTCACGATTCTTGCGAGTTTTTTATTTCGCAAAGTAATATTGTGCTCAATACCTTTCTTCCCTTTAAATGAGAAAGCAAGTTTATCACCTGCGATATTAACATGTTTGTCTTTAAGCGTGGTTATTCCGTAAGAGCCATAAAGTTTTTCATAGTCGGCACTTCCAACACGTATATATGTTCGCTCCATCAAGCTTATTACTGCAGCTAAAACCTTTTGCTGCGTTAATTCTTTGTGAGTAATATCTTGTTCAAGCTTCAATCGCAGTTGAGGCAACACTTTTCCAAACTCATACAAGCGATGAAATTTAGTTTCATTGCGCAGTTGCTGCCACAGCGGATGATACAAGTATTGTTTGCGCTGTTTAACATCAAAACCTGTTGCTTGCAGGTGCCCGTTTTCAAGCGTGCAAATCCAAACGTTTGTCCAGGCAGGCGGTATTACCAGTTTTTTTATCCGCTCGAGCTGCTTATTATCTTGCACAGGTTTATTCTCCAAAAAATAAGCAAAGCCTTTTCCTTTTTTCCATCGGGTAATGCCCGGGTCGGTATCACGAACATAAACCAAATCAATTACCAATGCCGCTTTCTCATAATCTTTATCAATCTGCAAGAGTTCTTTATGAGACAATTCCAATTGCGCCAGTTCAAGCATATCTCACTTTTTATCTTATGATTGAAAATATAGTGCCAATAGATATGATGATGAATTTTGGGAAAGAAAAGACCATCTTTTTGGATACCGGCATCGCATTTCCTTGCATCCTGTCTCGTTATGCTGTGAGGGCATCCTTTGGTAAAGCAATTATTCGCAGCAAGTTTTGAATAAAAAGTTTCATAAAAAAAGAAACGTGACATTTCTCCTAACTCCACAAAACAAAGGATCATCTCACGTTTCAATAATATTAACTGCTTAAACGCAGGTTATTGCTAATAGAAGAAATTTCTATAATTTCTGCATTAGGATAAGAAGGTAATTCCAAGAACCATTGCAACAACTAAAATCATCCACACAACTTTTTCCATACTCCAGTTTACAAATTGGGAACCGGGAACATCAGCGTGATAACGGTAAGCAGGGCGCTCATAAATTTTGTGACCGTTTTTTACATGTTTATTGTAGTGACCACTTGGCATACAAAAATTTAAAGGTTTAACAAAGGAAATTAATTAACGACCGGTTTTATATAACGTAAGCTGATGTAATTCTATTGTCTTAATTTTTTATTAAAGAAGAAACGAGTTGCAGGGTACAGGTTTTATTTTGCAGTCAGTTTTTTTTGAACCAATTGGAAGTTTCATAGTGAGATCGGCAAATATTATCCCCTTCTGTTTTTTAAATACCATTTATTGTATTGCTTTGCATTCCAAGTTATTTTATTAAACACTACAACCATTATGAATACACTAACCAATAAAGTTGCTTACATAACAGGCGGTTCAAAAGGAATAGGATATGGCATAGCAAAAATCTTGCTTGATAAAGGAATGAAAGTCGCCATCACCAGCAGAAACATTGAAGCTGCAAAACAAGCAGCAGGCTCATTAACTAAAGATGAGTCAAAAATTTTGGCTTTACAATCCGATGTAAGCTCTCTTGCTTCTGAAACAAAAGCAGTGCAAACAGTTCTGGACCATTTTGGTAAGCTCGATGTGCTTGTTGCCAATGCAGGCGTAGGCCATTTTGCATCTATTGAAGATTTAACAGAAGAAGATTGGAAAGCCATGATTGATACAAATCTTACCGGTGTTTTCAACAGCGTTAAAGCAAGTGTGAATGGATTAAAGCAAACTAAAGGATACATCATCACGATTGCGAGTCTTGCGGGAACAAATTTCTTTGCAAACGGCAGTGCATACAATGCAAGTAAATTTGGTTTAGTAGGCTTTTCGCAAGCAATCATGCTTGATTTAAGGCAATATGGAATTAAGGTAACTACTATTATGCCCGGTTCTGTTGCAACGTATTTTAATGACCACCAACCGGGCGAAGCTGATGCATGGAAGATACAACCGGAAGATATTGGTGAAATGGTAGTTGATCTTTTAGAGATGCATCCCCGAACATTGCCAAGTAAGATTGAAGTAAGACCAACAATACCGCCGAAGTAGAAGCATCGAATGTTCAATACGCAATCAATGTCGTTTAGTTAAGAAATATTATTACGCAGAGCTAAGGAGTGCACAGAGAAAAAGCGTATAAATTGTTTGTCTATCTCTGCGTACCCAGCGGTCTCTGTGTGAGACTATTCTATGTTTAATTAAACGACATTGAATACGCAATGTTCAATATTCAATTCAGCGTTAGAAACGCTTTGAAATTTTTTCTTTTTTGTACCAAATTATCCAACCGACGCTTATACAAATCTCAACGATTATATACAGAAATTAAATGGTAATAGAACAAAAATAGGATCAAGCATTTTATTAAAAGTAATGGCGGGAGACAAAATAACTGTTAGAGCAAACAGTTGGTTTAGCATTTTAAGTCTCAATGGATTAAAGATATTTTTTTTATTTTGAATGTTATTGCACTAACCGCTTTTCAATTCTTTTATCGGGGATTATCCATATAGCAGCAACAAATGCATATAGAGTTACACCAATCCATGAGTTCACAAAACACAATGCAATGGCGGCCGCATAAATTACAACCGATAATTTTCCTTTTCTATCATTACCTATCGCAGTTGCAATAGTCGAGTTTTTACCATGTAACCTTATAAGCGTCTGTACTAATATTGAATATGCTGCGCCGCTCATTAACAAAATAATGCCATACAACACAACAGGACCTTCTGCAAAATTATTTTCTCCCATCCATCCTGTTGCAAAAGGAATAAGTGAAAGCCAGAAAAGCAGGTGTGTATTGGCCCATAATATTTTTCCATTCACATGCTGTACTGTATGCATCAGATGATGATGGTTGTTCCAATAAATTCCGACGTAGATAAAACTAAGTATGTAACTTATAAAAACCGGAAGAAGCGATCTAAGAGAATTAAGTTCAGTGCTGTGCGGAATTTTTATTTCTAGAAGCATTACAGTTATTATAATGGCAAGCACACCATCGCTAAAAGCTTCAAGTCTTCCTTTTCCCATACAGTTTTGGTTTTAGAAATTGGTGTAATGTAAATAAAAGCGTGGACCACATAAAACCGGAAGCGTTGAATTAATAGTGCAGGAAAAATTTCCAAAATAATTTCATCCATTAATTCCAATGCCGAATCATTTTTCTTTCAAATTTCAAGAGAGATAAAGACCGAGATAAAAAGATTTTGACATACTTATCAATGACACACTCTTCCTGTCAAATAAGAGTTGTTTTATATGCGGAAATTTGTAGAATCAATTATCTTTCTTATAAGTGTTTATCACCTGATAAAATCTCGTGACCGAGTTTATCCCTCTTTGTTTTGAGATATTTTTCGTTGTGCTGATTAGGTTTTATTTCTATCGGAACAATGTCAACGATTTCGAGACCGTAACCTTTTAAGCCGGCACGCTTCTTTGGATTGTTGCTCATGAGGCGCAGCTTTGTTACACCGAGATAACGCAAAATTTGAGCGCCCACACCATAGTCTCTTTCGTCCATGCCAAAGCCCAAATGCAGGTTTGCTTCCACCGTGTCCAATCCTGTTTCCTGAAGTTTATATGCCTTTAATTTATTCATGAGCCCGATGCCGCGGCCTTCCTGATTCATGTAAATAATTAAGCCTTTACCCTCTTGCTCAACCATTTGCATTGCTTTGTGCAACTGCTCACCGCAATCGCAGCGAAAGCTTCCAAGAATATCGCCTGTAAAACAACTTGAATGCACACGGGTAAGCACCGGTTCATCTTTATGCCATATTCCTTTTATTAATGCAAGATGTTCGCCGCCTGTTGTTTTTTCCTTAAACGCTACCAATTTAAAGTGCCCGTATTTAGTGGGCATATCCACACGAACAATTTCTTCAATCAGCGAATCTGTTTTAAGTCTGTATTCTATTAAATCTTTTATTGAAACAATTTTTAAATCAAATCTTTTCGCAATTTCATTCAATTCCGGAAGACGCGCCATGGTGCCATCTTCGTTCATTATTTCAACGAGCACACCGGCAGGTTCAAAGCCTGCAAGCCGCGCCAAATCTATCGTTGCCTCGGTGTGTCCGGTTCTTCTTAACACGCCGCCGTCTTTTGCTCGCAGCGGAAAAATATGTCCTGGTCTGCCCAAATCCGAAGGTTTCGTATAAGGATCAATTAATGCAAGCACGGTTTTGGAGCGATCATGTGCACTTATTCCCGTTGTACATCCATGGCCTAACAAATCAACACTAACGGTAAAAGGGGTTTCGTGCAATGCAGTATTTTTATCAACCATTAACTCGAGTTGAAGTTCATCGGCGCGTTGTTGAGTAATGGGCGCACAAATCAATCCGCGTCCGTGTTTGCTCATAAAATTGATTACTTCAGGAGTTGCATTTCGTGCAGCCGTAATAAAATCGCCCTCGTTTTCGCGGTCTTCATCGTCAACCACGATTACCAGTTTTCCCTTCTTGATATCTTTAATCGCACTTTCAATGGTATCGAGCATACTAAAAGTTTAATCAGCAAATTTACATGTAAAACGGTTGTTGCGCGTGTGCTACTGTTAATGGCTTTGTAATATAACTTACAATAGAAGAAGAATTTCTTAAGCGAAAAAGGTGGATGTAAATTTTTTTTTTAAAGGCAACCTTTTGTGGCAGAAATAAGTTTTATTACCGAGCATTTGCGGTTTCAAATCAGGAGTTATAGTTGAGATGTACGGTCCTTACCCTTAAAGAAACTTTATTTAGAAATGTGCCCCGTTTTATTTAAAAGCAAATCAAAGTAAGTATTTAATTTTTTCGCATCAGATCGTTTAACGTCCTGCTTTTTTAGGCGGGACTCTTTATTTCTGTTGTGTAATATCAGCCTCAAAAATTGTTTCAAATCTGCATTATGCTTGTATTATTTGATGGCACAATTGTTTTAGAGATTTTAATGAGTAAACATTCATGTGAATTGTTGTTTATTTCAGTTAACGGAAATAAAATTTAATTTGGCAAGTTGAAATAACGAGCGGTGATAGAATTAAGTTGAGTATAGATATTTAATATACGAGACACGTACGTATGGGAATAGAAGTTTAATGGCAGCACATTATAACATTCTTAACCAAAATATTTTTTATGTCGAAACGCAAAACTACCGATGTTAATCCTGATGCAGTAAGAAAAGATGATACAAAACAAAAACACAGAAAAATAAGAGAGGGGCAAGCTAACAGTGATGTATCGGGAGATAAGGAGAAACCAAATAAGAGCGCATATCCGCGCAAACATACTGCAGAGAAGCAATACGATAACCAACCGGAATTTAAAAGCAGAGATAATGATGGTGCAAGCGAGCAATGATATCTCGCATTTGAATGGATAATATTTTTATATTCGATTGGGCATTACTTCATCGAAATCTGTTCTACTGCAAAAATAAAAACAGCATCCGTTTTGTCTCTCCACTAATCTAAGCTCATCATTAGTTGAGTCAACCGAGCTTTTTATATCCTCATTTGTGCTCTTCAAATAAGTTTTCCGCCAACAATAAATTTGTGCGAAAATTGTTATACATAAAATACATAATTGCTGCGGATTTTATTTACTATATTCTTTATTTTACTCGTTTTGTCTTGCCTTAAGACGAATGCACAGTTTTCTTCCTTTCGAAAGAAAAGAATTGTTGCATCAGGCGTTATACAACTTGATTCTTTGAGCATTGTTCCTCATAGTTTTTCTGTAAAAAATATTGACACTTCTTTTTATTCTCTTGATTATGTAAATGCTTTTCTTGTTTGGAAAAGAAAACCAAGTGCTGACAGTGTTGATATAGCCTATCGCGTTTTTCCTTTCAAATTAAATGCAGTTGCACAAAGATTTTCTTACGATAGTATTCGAAATAATTTTATCGCTGTTCCTTCGGCAGTTGGTACAAGCACTAATGAAAACACTTTATTTAACTTCGGAAAGCTCAATTACAACGGCAGCTTCGGACGAAGCATCAGTTTTGGCAACACTCAAGATGCGGTGTTTAATTCGCAGTTTAATCTTCAGTTGAATGGTTATCTCGGCGATAGCATTGAAATGGCTGCTGCAATAACCGACAACAATATTCCCATTCAACCAGATGGCACCACACAAGACCTTAACGAGTTTGACCGTGTGCTTTTGCAATTCAAAAAAAAGAACTGGGAAATAAATCTTGGTGATATTGATCTGCGACAAGACCAGCAATACTTTTTGAAATTCTATAAACGATTGCAAGGTGTTTCTTATGCACAGCAATTTGATGTTTGGAAGAATGTTACCAACAAAACATTGGTGAGTGGCGCCATTGCAAAGGGGAAATTTTCAAGAAATATTTTCCAGGGACTTGAAGGTAATCAAGGACCTTACCGTTTATACGGCAACAACAATGAATATTTTTTTATTGTGCTTGCAGGAACTGAAAGAGTGTTTATTAACGGCGTACAAATGCAGCGTGGTGAAGATCAAGACTATGTCATTAACTACAACACTGCTGAAATAACATTTACGCCAAAACAAATGATAACGAAGGATTCGAGAATACAGGTTGAGTTTGAATATGCAGACAGAAATTATCTCAATTCCATGTTTTATGCAAGCAATGAAACAAATTTTGGAAAAAAATTCAAGCTTGATGTGGGCATCTTCAGCAATGTTGATGCAAAAAATTCTCCCATCAATCAAACACTCGATAATCCGCAAAAGCAATTTCTTGCAAATCTTGGCGACAGCATTCAAAATGCATATTATCCTTATGCTGCAATAGATTCTTTCTCTGTATCAAAAATCTTGTACAAAAAAATTGATACGGTTTATGACGGTACTCACGATTCCATTTATGTTTATTCAATCAATCCTGACAGTGCAAAATATAATTTATCATTTATTGAAGTGGGCGTCAATAAAGGCAACTATATCCCTTTGTTTAGTGCTGCAAACGGACAAGTATATCAATGGGTACAGCCAGTGAATAGAATTCCGCAAGGCAGTTTTGAAGCAGCAGCTTTTCTTGTTACACCAAAGAAGCAACAGATATTGAGTGTTGGTGCAACATATCAACCCGATACAAAAACAACTATAAAAGCAGAACTTGGCGCAAGCAAGTATGATGTAAATACTTTTTCATTAAAAAATAAACGCAACGACAAAGGTTATGCTGCAAAAGTTTTAATACAAAGGAACGGTACATTGAAACTAACTGCGGCAAAGACCTTGCAACTAACCACTATTGCAGGTTATGAATGGGTTGATAAAAATTTTCAACCCATTGAACGTTTGCGTCCTGTTGAGTTTTCAAGGGACTGGGGATTGCCTTTGTTGTTAACACCTTCAACAGAACAATTGCCATCATTCTCTGTTCAATTAACTGATGATAAAGGCAATAATGCACAATATAAATTCGACTCATACATACGAAGCGATGGTTTTAAAGGAACAAGAAATGCGGTCAACTATACACAGGGAATACAGGGATGGAATTTCAACGGCATATTCAATCTTACTAACAGCAACACGCCAACAGATAAAGGATATTATTTCCGTCCTTCTGTTGATGTAAATAAAACTTTTACCTCATTACACAATTATACACTTGGCGCTAACTATGCGCTTGAGTACAATAAAATGCAATATAAAATTACTGATACAACAACGCCATTAAGTTTCGCGTTCGAAACCGTTTCGGCATACATACGTTCCGATGCATCAAAAAGTAATCATTGGTCGTTTACATACTATACACGAAAAGATGAGGTGCCTTATGGCAAAACATTGTTGCAAACCGATAGAAGCCATAATTATAATTTTCAAACAGAGCTTTTAAAAAATCAAAGGCATCAGTTAAGACTTAACGTAACATACCGGCAACTGTTCATCACAAATGAAAAACTCACTGCGCAAGAACCCGATAACAGTTTGCTTGGAAGAGCGGAATATATTGTGAACGAATGGAATGGTTTTTTAAAGGGAAATGTTTTATATGAACTTGGCGCAGGACAAGAGCCAAAACGAGCATTCACATACATTGAAGTTCCTGCGGGACAAGGTCAATACACATGGATTGATTACAACAACGACGGCATTCCTCAACTTAACGAATTTGTGGTGGCGATATTTCAGGATCAAGCGAAGTACATAAGAGTTTACACACCAACAAGCGAGTATATCAAAGCAAATTATACGCAATTCAATTATGCTGTGTCGCTTAATCCAAAAGCGCTTGCTTCAACCATGCACAACAAAAAGTGGCAGAATTTTATTACGCGATTCAATCTTCAATCATCGCTTCAAACGTTTAAAAAGCAGTTATCAACCGGTGATGTATTGTTCAACCCGTTCAAACGAAAAGTAAGCGATACAGCTCTCCTCAATCTCAATAATATTTTAAACAACACGCTTTCGTTTAACCGCTTCAGTACAAGTTGGGGCATTGATGTTACCAATCTAATCAACTACAACAAATCGCTGCTAACTTATGGAACAGAAACAAGTGAGTTTAAGGAGTGGACGTTAAAAGGTCGCATCAATTTTTTAAAATCATGCACGTTTGAGTTATTGCAAAAAAAAGGAAACAATAATTTGTTTACACCATCTTTCAGCAATCGCAATTATGAAATAAAAATGTACACAGCAGAGCCACGTATCACTTATACGCCCTCTGCAAAATTTCGTGTGCAGCTTGGCTATCAATTTGTACAAAAGAACAACAGCGCCAAATATGGTGGGGAAAAAGCAACATTCAACACCATTAATACCGAAACAAAGTACAACACGTTTTCAAATACAAGCTTTACTGCTAAGCTAAGTTTCAGCAAAATTGCGTATAAAGGCGAAACCAATACCACGGTTAGTTACATCATGCTCGATGCGTTGTTGCCCGGGAAAAATTATATCTGGAATTTCAATCTCACTAAGCGTTTGATAAATGCGCTCGAACTAAACTTCGATTACGAAGGCAGGCAAAGTGGCACTTCAAAGGCAGTGCACATTGGCACTGTAAGCATTCGTGCGTTGTTGTGATAAATATAATTTTCCGTAGGGAGATTGTTTTTATGGGGCCCTTACTAATATTGCGTTTCGTTGCGTCGTCGCAGACCCCAAGTTTCGCCTGTGCGCTGCATCGGGCACTCTTGTACTGGAATAAGTAACTCAACAAATTCCAACCGCCCAAGAATTGCTCAATTATTTTTTTATTTTTCTTTTTCTACAACTATATTTGCTTTAAATTCCTACTAATTCAGTAGGAATTAAAATAAAAATGGAATAGAACTGCAGAAGATAAAATAAAAACAAAAACTTTGTTCGCTTCCTGATAAAATAAAGGGTTAATTTTCATGTCACCAGCCGCTGTTTTTACAGTGGCTTTTGTTTTGCTTTTTAATTCTCCTAAGGTTCGTGTCTATTACATTTAGCACTGCTTACTTAATTCAAAAGCTGCGAAATAAGTTTCATGGTTTAATTTACTTCTCATCCTATATTTTTTGTTTTGATAAAAAACTAAGTAACAACTTTGCTTTTTAGATATGATATATACCATTCAAAATATCGCTGATATTCTGAAGGCTAAAGCATTGCTTGCACAACCTGCCTCTGTTATTGAGCAGCTTGCGACAGACAGCAGGCGTATATCTTTTCCTTCCATAACACTTTTCTTTGCATTGCAAACGGAGCGAAGAGATGCACACATGTTTATAAAAGAAGTATATGAAAGAGGTGTGCGCAACTTTGCAGTAAATGCATCATTTAATGCTGCAGACTTTTCAGATGCCAATTTTCTTTTTGTTAATAGCACTTTACAGGCTTTACAAAATTTAGCAGCGCATCATCGTGATCAATTTCATTATCCTGTTATTGGTATAACAGGCAGCAATGGAAAAACGGTGGTTAAAGAATGGCTGTCTCAACTGCTTTCAACTGATTTCAATATTGTTCGCAGCCCAAGAAGTTATAATTCTCAAATCGGTGTTCCCTTAAGCTTATGGCAAATGAGCGAGGAGCACAATCTCGGCATTTTTGAAGCAGGTATTTCGCAGCCCGGTGAAATGGAAAAGCTGGAAAAAATGATTCAACCTAACATTGGCATTTTCACAAACATTGGCGAAGCACATCGGGAAAATTTTGAGAGCGTTTTACAGAAGGCAAGTGAGAAAGCAAAATTGTTTCATCATTCAGATGTTATCATTTATTGTTCGGATGATACAACAATACAAAACGCTCTCTCATCATTGGAGAATAGAAAATTTTTTGCTTGGACAAGACAAAAGGATGGAGATGTAAAAATTCTCTCCATTGAAAAAAAGCAATATCAAACGCAAATAAATTTTAAATATAATCACCAACACTCATCAGTAACTATTCCTTTTACAGACGGCGCATCTATTCAAAATGCATGTACGTGTTTGTGTACGTTGCTCTATTTAAAAGTTCCTGTTAAAGCAATTCAACATAGAATGTTGCAATTGCATGCAGTAAACATGCGATTGCAATTGGTGCATGGAATAAACAATTGCGTTGTTGTAAATGACTCTTACAGTTTTGATATAAGTTCTTTTTCTGTTGCACTTGATTTTCTTTTACAGCAACAACAGCAGCCTCAACGCACTGTAATTATTTCAGACATTCCTGCTGCAAAAAACGGAGAGGCTTATGAAGAAGTAATTGAAATGTTGTATGCAAGAAAAATTCAACGTGTTATTACAATCGGTGAGCAATGGAACAAACATCAATCATTGATAAATAAAATTCCTATTACACAACATTATAACGATACTGCTTCTTTCATGGAACATTTCAGCGCAAATCATTTTCGCAATGAAACTATTCTGTTGAAAGGCGCAAGGATTTTTGGTTTTGAAAAAATTGTATCACTGCTTGAAAGAAAAGTGCATCAAACAGTAATGGAAATAAATCTTACTGCAATGGCACATAATCTTAATCAGTATCGCAGCCGTTTAAACAAAGGTGTGAAGCTGATGGCAATGGTAAAAGCATTTGCTTACGGAAGTGGCAGTGCTGAAGTTGCTGCTCTTTTACAGTTTCACAAAGTGGATTATCTCGCGGTTGCTTATGCAGATGAGGGTGTTGAGTTGCGTAAAGCAGGCATAAGTTTACCGATTATGGTGATGAACGTTGATGAGGCCGCTTTTGAAACAATTGTTCAGCACAATATGGAGCCCGAACTTTTTTCTCTGAAAATTTTTCAATCATTCAACTCATTTCTTCAACAAGAAGGTTTGCAGCAATATCCTGTTCATATAAAACTCGACACAGGCATGCACCGGCTTGGTTTTGAAGAAACAGATTTGCATTCGTTGCTGCCATTGCTTCAACAAAATCATTATATCGCTGTGAGGTCTGTGTTCAGTCATCTTGCTGCAAGCGAAGACCCGGAAGAAGATGCTTTTACAATGCAACAATCACAGGTGTTTGAAAAATGTTGTAAGCAAATAAGAGATGTGCTTGGGTATAATTTTATCAGGCACATTTCAAATTCTGCAGCCATTTTCAGAATACCTTCTTTGCAATATGACATGGTGCGTCTTGGTATCGGTTTATATGGGGTTGACAGTTCCAATGAATATCAGCTTTCTCTTCAAACTGTTACAACACTTAAATCAACAATTGCACAATTAAGAAAAGTAAAAGCAGGTGACTCCATTGGTTATAACCGTAGAGGAATAACAGAAAAAGATTCTCTTATTGCAACGATAAGAATTGGTTATGCAGATGGTTTCAGTCGTAAACTTGGATACAGCAATGGCAAAGTTTATATTAATGGTGTGCTTTGTCCTGTCATCGGAACGATTTCTATGGATATGACGATGGTTGATGTAACTGATGTTCCTTCAGTTAATGAAGGGGATGAAGTAGAAATATTTGGCATTCACATTCCTGTTCAACAGGTAGCAAAGTGGAGCGGTACTATTCCTTACGAAATCCTTGCAGGCATCAGCCAGAGAGTGAAGAGAATTTATATTGAGGAATGAGGCAGTGAATCGGCAAGGTTTAAAGTTGAAGGTTGTAATTCATTAAGATTACCTATGAAGAGCACTCAAGTTAGTTGATGGTTTTTTATGAGTTATCAACCCGCTTCTTTGGATGAAACTGTAACAATCGGTTTATCAATTTTTTTCTTCAATGCCTTCAATGAAATCTTATTATCACCTAATAAAAAACCTTTATCGAATTTTTCATCAACAACAATTAAATCTGCTTCTCTTACAATCTCGGCTATTTCATTCACTGAAGCATTTGTTTTTAAAACAAAACTGTAGGCAATTCCTTCATCTTCAATCATGCGTTTTATCATGTTCATATTATCCGTGACAAGATGTTCATCTTCTGTTACTGCTTCTTGTTCGGTTGTCCACGTTTCTGTTGTGGGTAAATCACTTGGATAACCGTATCCTTTTGATGGCTCATGTTTTCCTTTTAAAAAGAGACCAAATATCCGGGCAGAATTTTCTTTAGCCTTTTCAATAGCATAATCAATTACATGATAAGGCAAGCTTATACCGTTAATGATAAAGACAATTGTGTTCATAATGCAAATTATTTAACATGGAAATTTTATTTGCTCCATAAAATTTTTACAGTTGAAGTACACTGCCGCTTAAGGCTAAAGCGTACAAGAGTGCGACACAACCACAGTCCCACAAAGAGTTGTAGCCGGGCTCATAAAAAATTAATCACCCAAAACAACATTATCCAAAATGTCCTTCAACATAATTTTTTGTAAGCTCTTTTTTGGCGTGTTTAAATATTTCTTCTGTTTTCCCTGTTTCTATTATTTCGCCTATATACATAAAAACCGTTTCGTCTGCTACACGCTGTGCCTGCTGCATATTGTGTGTTACAATTATAATGGTGTAATTTTTTTTCAACTCAAGAATGAGCTCTTCTATTTTTCCGGTGCTGATAGGATCAAGAGCAGAGCAAGGCTCATCCATCAAAATTACTTCGGGTCTAAGTGCGACAGCTCTTGCAATGCACAGACGTTGTTGTTGTCCGCCCGATAATTGTGTTGCAGGCTTTTTCAACTCATCTTTAACTTCATCCCACAAATAGCTTTCCTTTAACGCCTGTTCAACGATTGCTTTAATCTTTGACCTTTCAAAATTGTTAATGCGTAAACCATACGCAATATTTTCATAAATAGTTTTGGGAAAAGGATTTGCTTTTTGAAAAACCATTCCAATCTTCTTTCTTATCTGCGTAACAGAAAGATGGTCGTCATAAATATTTTTATTGTCAAGCAAAATTTCACCGGTAATGTGGGCATAAGATAAAAGATCGTGCATACGGTTAAAACAGCGCAGTAAAGTTGATTTGCCACAACCTGAAGGACCAATCAGGGCGGTGATTTTTTTGGAAGGAAATCCTATATTAATATCTTTCAACACATGCTTTTCACCAAATGAGAGATTGAGCGTTTTCGTTGAAATTTTTGGTACGGTATTATCATTCATGCTGTCTGTACTTATATCGTATATAAAAAGCAATAAGGTTCATAACAAAAACGAGCAGGATTAATATAACTGCCGTTCCATACGCAAGCGGTCGCACCTGTTCTATAGATTGATGCTGCGTTGACAACATATACAAATGATAAGGTAATGCCATAAACTCCTGACTCAATGAACCAGGTAAACCATTTGTATAAAATGCCACACCGGTAAAAAGTATCGGCGCCGTTTCGCCTGCTGCTCTCGATAATGTGAGAATTACTCCGGTAAGTATTCCCGGAATAGCAGAAGGCAGCACAACATCTTTTATTGTTTCTAATTGAGTTGCGCCAACTGCAAGTGTTCCTTCACGAATGCTGAATGGCACACGTTTCAATGCTTCTTCTGTTGTTGTAATAATATAAGGCAGAGACAAAAGTCCCAATGTTAATCCTGCTGATACCAATGATGTACCAAACCTAAAACTTTGTACAAATAAAGCCAAACCAAACAAACCATAAATAATAGAAGGGATACCCGCAAGATTTCTAATAGAAGCTCTTATAACTCTTGTGAGCACATTATTTTCCGCATATTCATTCAGATAAATTGCGCAGGCAATTCCAAGTGGAACGGAAAAGATAGTGGCAATAATTGTTAATAGAAAAGTGCCGATAACGGCGGGAAGAATACCGCCTTTGGTCATTCCATCAGAAGGATAATTGAGAATGAAATGAAAGGAAAGCACAGGCAGACCTTTTGAAAATAAATCCCACATTATTACAACCAGAAAAAATAAAACTATAGCTGTACAGCCTGCAGGTAATAACCATGAAATTTTTTGTAATAACTGTTTCATGATACACTGTATTTTCTTAGCCGGTTTGCCAGCGACTCGCCAAGCATGTTTACGACCAAAGTGATAATAAACAAAACTGCCGCAATTGCAAACAAAGCATAATAGTGTGTTGTTTGATAAGGAACTTCACCCATTTCGATTGCAATGGTTGCCGTAATGGTTCGAATTGAGTCAAGAAAACCTTTTGGCAAAGCAGCAGCATTTCCCGTTGCCATCAACACAGTCATTGTTTCGCCAATTGCTCTTCCAACTCCAAGCATGATTGCGGCAATTAAACCGGGAGCGGCAGCAGGAATAGTTACTTTGTTTAACGTTTCCCATTTATTGGCGCCGACTGCATAAGATGCTTCACGAAAAGTTTGGGGCACTGCATGTATCGCATCTTCTGCAACAGTTATGATGGTCGGTAAACTCATTACCGCCAAAAGCACGGAACCATTTAAAGCATTCAATCCGTTTTGTATTCCAAATATTTTTGCAATGGTAGGGCCCACCACTACAATGCCCAAAAAACCAACGGCAACCGATGGAACAGATGCCATTACTTCAATAACCGGTTTTAAAACATTCTGAATTCTTTTGCCGGCATATTCCGATATAAATGCAGCGGCGCCAATACCAAGCGGTATTGCAATGCACATTGCACCGATAGTTACAAAACATGTGCTTATCAACAGAGGAAGAATTCCGTATTGTGCTGATGTATTACTTTCTGGCGACCATTGTGTACGTGTTATAAAATCGAGCGGTTTTATATGCAGAAAGAAAGCTACGCTGTTGTAAATGAGCATCAGAAAAATCGCTGCAAGGATTGCAATTGTTAATAAACCTGTTTCGCGGAACAAATGCTTGAATACAAAGTCAAATTTTTCTCTTGCACGTATTGTCATTGAATTTTATTTAGGCACTGAATAATAACCCGATGCTTTAATGATGGACAAACCTTTTTTACTTTTTTCAAACGCGATAAATGGCGCGACTCTTTTTAGTGATTCTTTTCTTATGAATTGATATAAGGGGCGCTGAAAAAAATATTTCTTTTGCGCTATTCCTTGTTCATCTAAGGGAGATACCGCCTTTTCATTTTTTGATGCGGCAATTTTCAAAACTTTAATACCAAGTGTTGGAGAAGCATTTTTGTCCATAACGTAACCTGCACCCACATAACCAATCCCTGAATTATCAGTTTTTATTGCTTCGATTATTTGTGCATTGCCATTCATTTCTTTTGCTTTACTGGAATATTCAATGTGTAATTTTTGTTTTACAAATTCATGCGTTCCGGAATTACTTTGTCTTCCGTAAATGTTTATGGGCAAACTCTCTCTTGTTAAAGATGACCAGTTATTAATCTTACCACTTAGTATAGTTGCCAACTCATCAACAGTTAAACTATCAAGGGGAGAGTCTTTTGATACGACGAATGCTACGGCATCTTCGGCAAAGGCAAATGTTTCGAAGTCTATCTTTCTTTTTTTAAAGAGATCAATCTCTTCATTTTTCAAAGCCCGTGAAGAATTGGCAATATCAGCTTGCCCGTTTAGTAAAGAGGCAATGCCTAAACCAGAACCACCACCAGATACGGATATATTGTAAGTTCCATTTTCTTCGTGAAAATTTTCCGCCAGTCGTGCAGCAAGATTTACTTCAGTGTCAGAGCCTTTTATTTTAATTGTCTCTGTACTGCTACTGCACGCCGCAATAAAAAGCACCAGACCAAGATAAAGCTTCATGCACTAAGTAATATATGCTGTAAGTAACCAATTTCATATTATCTGAATGTGAACTTTGATATTATTTACAGAGTAGTTTGCATAAGAAAATCCCGCAAAAAACTTAACATCACCGTTTTGTCGTCCGTATTAATTTTGTGTTATCTTTTTATTAATAAATTAAAATCATTATGTCAACAAAAAAAGCAACTAAAGAGGTAACCAAACAACAAAAGACTCAAGCCCGCCACACAATTGCTGCGGAGCTTGACCATTTATTAGGTAAATTCAAAAATGGCACTGATAAAAAGAAATATGAAAAAAGCTTAAGGAAGGCAAGCAAAGTATTAAGTAAAGTTGTAGTAGTGCCTGCACCAAAAAAAGCAGCAGCAAAAAAATCAGTGGCAAAAGCAGCTGTTAGCTAAATAAGTGATCATTCAAATACCTTTTACCATTGCAACTTTAAGTTTCGTTTGGTGTTTAAAAACTCATTCATTCAAAATAAGCAGGTGAATAAAAAAGGCTATTCGAAGGAATAGCCTTTGATAAGTTTGGCTATCATATTTTTATCCTTTTGCCTTAACGATTTTAAGCGTTTGAATGTTTTTACCTTGTATTACTCGCACAAAATATAAACCTGATGTAAAGTTGCTTCCAAAGGTGTATTGTTTGTTTGCAGTTCCTTTTACTGCAAATACCTTTCTGCCATAAGCATCCGTTACCGTTATTTCTATTTTTTCATTGCTCGTGCTTTGTGCAATGAATGTGAATGAAGTTGTACTTGGATTGGGTAATATATTTAAATTAAGCTGAGATCCGTTGGTGAGTTTTGAACTTGTAACAGGCTGTTGATTTTGCGATGCAATAATTTGTGTACAAGTTCCTCTTCCATCACCTAAACTTCCTGAAGCGGAAACAGTACATCCATTTGCATCTTTTACGGTAAAGGTATAATTGCCCGCATGCAAATTTGTAAAAGTGCCATTTGAAGTAAATGTTCCGTTATTTAAACTGTATTGATAAGGTGCGGTGCCACCAACCGCAGTAACCTCGATTGATCCATCTGAACCACCTTTACATGACGGTTTGATTTTTTGTACAAGCACCAGCTTAAGTTGTGTGGGCTGTATGACATCGAATGATACAGACTTTGAACAAGTTTTTGTATCTGTAACCGTCATCAGATAACTGCCCGCCTTTAAATTGTTGAACACATTACTGCTCTGCGGTTTTTTGCTGTTAAGCTTGTATTGATAAGGTGCTGTTCCGCCGGTTGCAACAACAGTTGCAGAAGTTGTACCGCCATAACATGAGATTGTTCCAGTACCAACATTTATTGAAATAGGATCGGGCTGTGTTACAGTTATTGTAACTGTATCTGAACAACTATTTGAATCACTTACAATATAGTTGTATGTGCCCGCACCAACTGTGAAACTGCCTGTACCGTTGTATGGAAGTGTACCGCCCGTTGCACTTACTGTAACAGTTGTTGTTCCGCCGTTGCAATTAACAGAACCTGCGTTTGCTGAAGCAACAGGTGATTCATTTACCTTCAGCATCAATGCTGCTGTTGAATCGCATCCACCTGCAGTCGTTGTATCAAAGTAATATGTTCCTGCAGAATCATAATTCTTACCATTCCATTGATAAGGTAACTGATTTGAACAAACCACGACGTTGGTTATGCTTGTGTCTGAAATACAGGGTTCAAGGTCAAGCCCTGCAAGCACAGGATCGTGATCGGATGAACGGTATGCATCTGGACTATAAACATAAGGCGGATTATATTCCTGATTATAATCTTTCACGATTGGTTCGTCTGCATTGATATGCCACTTTGCAGCGCCTGTTACTTTTGAATACAATGAAGGAGTAGTAAATGCGTGATCAAGCGAACCCGACTGACCATCGAATACATAAGAATATGTGCCGGGCAAAATATCCGTCAATCCTCCGGCACGCAAAATGTCTATCGGATCTTCTTCGCCATAAGCATTGAAATCACCAACAACAATTACATCTGAATCTCCTGATGAAGTTTGCATTGATGAAATGAATGATAAAAGATCTGTCGCTTGTAATTTTCTCCTGTTGTTATAGCAACCTTGCCCATCACCCTGATCAAGATCTGCGCCGGTAGCATCTGTGCAACCTTTGGATTTAAAATGATTAATGATTACCGTAAACTTCTCTCCATTACTATTCAAAATAAATGTTTGAGCAAGGGGCGGGCGGTTGTGAATTGAATTTGTATCAGCTTTTGCAAACCCTGCAGGAGTTACAACAGAAGGTTTATAAATCATCGCTACTTTTATCGCGTCGGTTCCTGTATTTCCATTAGCGCCTGTAGGATCAGGAATGTAAGCATAAGTGCCGCTTGATGTAGAATCATTCAAACCATTTACCAAATCAGCAATAGCAGAATTAGGTCCATCACCATCGTTTTCAATTTCAGTTAAACCAATTACATCGGCATTTAAATTTTTAATAGCAGAAATAATTTTTACACGTTGCCTGTTGAACTCAGTGAGTGTGTTTGCGCCTCTTGCTGTAGGAAATCCTCCGCCCATTCCATTGCCGTTAAAATAATTCAACACATTAAAGCTGGACACTTTTACATTGGCTGCGCCAACAGAAGGAACAGCAGGACGCGGAGCATAATTAAATGCAGGTACCTGTGTTGGTTCTATAACATATTCACCAAATGAAAAATCAAGATTGCCTGTAAGATTATCTATTGTAGTTCCGCAACGCAATGTTGTATCTGCAGGATTTAAGTATGGAACGATTGGCGGATTTTGAACATTGCTTCCATCATCCAATAAAATCGTTCTCCTGTTGTTAAGATCTTGCTGCGCTGTTATTGCCGCAACATTGCTGTTACCGCTGCTTGATGTTCCCGAAGGCGGATCATCGTTTGGATCAATAAAATTTGTGGGATTGAATAAACGCCCGTCTGATGATAAAGATAATTCACCATATCGTCCAAGATTAAATGTTTCTGTAACGGTGAGTGTTTGCGAAAACTTCGCCAACATTCCTTCATATTTTTCGAGGTCGGAAATTGCTGCCACAGGAAGAGAAATATTCACAGGACTCATCAATATATTTCCTGAACTCAATACAGAAACAGAAGAAACATTTTTTATTTCGGTTTTATTAAAATACTCATCCACTGTTCCCGTTAGTCTAACATAATCACCAACGCCAACACTATGCGTTGTGTCGTAAATAAAAATGCCATCTGATGTTGAAGTATCTCCGTCACCTGTTGTATCCTGAATAAAATATCCACCTAATTGATTTGTACCCTGAAAATCTCCTGTTACAATTCCTTCTGTAGTTACGATAGTTCCAACAAGCGGACTTGCATTGCCGTTTCCTTGTATCGTATAAATACGGGTTATTTCGCCAGAAGTAGCTGTTCCTTCAACAGCAAGATTTACACTTACCGTTCCGCTTACATGAGTGATTTTTCCTGTTTGTGTTCCTGCAACAGATGGATTATAAACTACATAAATTGTTACCGGTGCTGTATTTGCTGAAGTAGCGCTGATTGTAATGCTGCTCGTATATGGTCCGCCCGGTACAGATGAAACACCAAAATTCACAGGTGCGGTAACTGTTATGTCTTCTGTAAGAGAATTTCCTTTTACCGTATAAGATTGCTCTGCCGATTGCACACCAACAGTTGTAGTAAAACTCAATGATGTTGGAATAAGTGTGATGAAAGGACCTGCAACGCATGAAGAAGTATGAGTGCCAAGACCACTGAAATCATCTGTTGCAAATCCATTCCATTCTAAGGACGGATCAAACACATCGGAAGGATTTGTATCTCCTGAACAGATCGTTGATTTGCGTCTTAAAGTATTATCAGCAGTTGATGTAAGTCCCGTACCCCATTCAGTACCGGGATCAAAACCTACCTGACCAATTACATCAACGATTTGTCCTGATGCTCCCCCTTTACGCAACACAATAGCATCGTCACCATTATACCAGCTTGAACCGTTTGTTTGATTTACGTAAGGTTGAGATGCAAAGCTTGCAGAAGATTGTGCAAGTACGAATACACCATTGCTTGCAACTGTTCCGGTAAGATTAATTGTTGTACCAACCGTTGAGCTTCCGTTAAAATAAAATTGAAGAATATAATTGCCCGCAGTCAAATCTATTGCACTGCCTGTTCCGTTAAATATTTCAATCGCTTTATTGTTGCTGGTGCCTTCAACGTATTCGGAAATAAAAACGTCTGAAGGAGTTTGTGAAAAAGAAGCAAATTGATTAAACAAAATAAAGAATGCAATAAAGGAAAGAACAGTGTTGAGTTTTCTCATAAGCTATGATTTTAGGAGGAGCGAAAATAGCAGGCTACAGCAACAAGAGAGTTAAGAAAAAATTATCTGTATATTATCATTTACATGCAGGTTATTGGTTTGATCTTAAGAAAAAGAGAAATACATACAACTGCTTCAACAAAAAATCATTCATACTAAAAGCGAATCATAAAAAGAATTAGGCTATTCATAGGGCGGTAGGTGCGATTTGTGAATGTCTAATTAGTCCTCAATGCTGAACTGCAATCATAATTGTGAACGGTCAATCTTGATTCGTGAATTGTGAGTGTGAAATGTAAGTCGTGAACGGTGATTTAAACTCATCCTAATAAAAAGATGTATTCGTCTTCATCGAAGATTAATAGAGGTTTATTTGTTTTTAACACGCAAGGCTCCTAAGGGCGCTAACTTTGTGTCGTTCATTTTCCTCAGTAAAAACCATCTCACTAATGAAACATCAGGAAGTCGTTTTAAATGACGGTAAACGTTACAGTTTATTGACAGGTTTTGTTCCTATTAAAGATGCCTTAGGATCAATAAGGGCCATGTTAATAGAATATACGCTTACAGAAAAGACTGCAACAGCACAAGCAATCGTTTATAAACTACATAAAACAAAAGACGGTTATTGGTACAATCATCCATTTGAAGAAAAGCCAACTCCGTTGTTAATGATGAAACTTAAAGCTGCAATTGATGAAGCCGAAAAGTAATTGAATCTTTTCACGACTTGTACAAAGGAACATTGTTATTTTATTTGTGTTTTGATACGTCGTTTTTGCATTTATTCTTTAACTTGTGAACCAACAGATTTTATCTGTTCCCTTGCACAAATGGCTCGCACTTTAAATACAAATCATGAACAGCATCCCTTATTTCCGAGTGGGGAGTGGGAAGGCTTTTACAAATACAATGATTCTCGCGGAACGCAACACAATATGGAGTTTGCCTTAAACTTTTGTCAACAGGTAGTCACCGGATTTGGAGCAGATAATGTAGGACCTTTTGATTGGGAAGGAAAGTATGATACGCACAATGGAACGTGTGTAATGACGAAATTTTACCTTGCAAGACACGCGGTAATTTATGATGGCAATGTTGATGAAAATGGTATTTGGGGCAAATGGAATATAAGCCCATACTGTAGCGGCGTGTTTCATATCTGGCCTAAGAAAAAGAATACCGCTAATGAAACTGCTGCCGAAGAGGTTGTTTTAGAAGCAATGGGGGCACATTTAGAAGTTACGCCGTCTATAAAATGAATAAGGACTTTTTACTCGAGATTAATGTTCAGAAGGCTGAAGTAAGTTCGCAACTAACTTCTGATAGAGAAAACTGTTAAGCGCGTTATTATTGTATCAAAATAAAAAAGGCTATTCATCTTGTGAATAGCCTTTAAGTTTTTAGTTGCAAATCCTTTATCCCCTTCCTTTAATAATCTTTAATGTTTGAATGTTCTTCCCTTGAATCACTTGCACGAAGTACACACCTGATGTAAAGTTATTTCCAAAAATGTATTGCTGGTTCACACTTCCATGTGTTATATAAACTTTTTTGCCGTACATGTCTGTAACAATTATTTGAATGTCTTCATCATTTACACTTTGCGCAATTAATGTGAAAGAAGTAGTACTTGGATTAGGTAATATTTTTATGCTTAGTGGAAGAATTTTAGGTAATGCTGAAATTGTTTGCTGATTAGATGCAATAATCTGTGTGCATCTGCCTCGTCCGTCTCCAAGCGAAACAGATGTTGTAGTTGTACAGCCGTTAGCATCTCTTACGGAGACTGTATAAGTACCTGTCTGCAAATTTGTAAACGTAGAGTTTGTAGTGAACGCACCGTTATTCAGGCTATATTCATAAGGTGCTCCGACACCACCTGCCGCAGAGAATTGCATAGAGCCATCAGAACCTCCTTTGCAGGAAGGTTTGATTTTTTGTAAAACAATCAATTTGACTTTGGTAGGTTGCGTTATATCAAATGATTTGGATTGAGAACATCCTTTCCTATCAGTTACCGTAATAAAATAACTGCCCGCTCTAAGACTGCTATACACATTACTGGTTTTTGGATTTCTGTTATCAAGAATATATTTATAAGGCGCTGTTCCTCCTGCAGCATTAATGGTTGCAGAAGTGGTTCCCCCGTAACATGATATTGTTCCTGTGATTACATCTATTGTTATTGCATCTGGCTGTGCTACTGTAATTGATGTGGAAGAAGAACAACTATTTGCATCTGTTACAGTGTAATTATAGCTACCTGCACTTACTGTAAAGCTTCCTGTACCAGTGTACGGAAGTGTTCCGCCTGTTGCGCTAACCGTTACGGTTGTTGTTCCTCCATTGCAGTTGATAATGCCTGCATTTGCAGATGCAACAGGCGACTCATTCACTGTGAGAATAAGTGTTGCAACCGAATCGCATCCTGCTGCATTTGTTGTGGTATAAGTGTATGTGCCTGCTGCATTGTAATCATTTCCATTCCAATGGTAAGGTAAGTCATTCGAACACACAGTCACATTCGTTGTACTCGTACTGCTATGGTTTATTGTAAGATGCAATGTTACAACTGAATCGCAGCCTTGTTCATTGGTGAATGTGTGTGTTCCTGTTCCTGATTCTGTATATTCAGTTCCGTACCAACTAAAGCTGTTACATGCAACCGCTGTTGTATCGCCGGTTGAAGAATGATTAATGGTAAGATGCAATGTTACCACAGAATCACAACCTTGTGCATTGGTGAATGTGTGCGTTGCTGTTCCTGATTCTGTATATTCTGTTCCATACCAATTGAAGCTGTTGCAAGCAACGGCAGTTGTATCGCCGGTTGAAGAGCGATTGATAGTAAGATGTAATGTTACAACCGAATCACAACCTTGTGCATTGGTGAATGTGTTCGTTGCTGTTCCTGATTCTGTATATTCTGTTCCATACCAATTGAAGCTGTTGCAAGCAACGGCAGTTGTATCGCCGGTTGAAGAATGATTAATGGTAAGATGCAGTGTTACAACTGAATCGCAACCCTGTGCATTGATGAATGTATGCGTTGCTGTTCCTGATTCTGTATATTCTGTTCCATACCAATTGAAGCTGTTGCAAGCAACGGCAGTTGTATCGCCGGTTGAAGAACGATTAATAGTAAGATGCAGTGTTACAACCGAATCGCAACCTTGCGCATTAGTGAATGTATGTGTTGCTGTTCCTGATTCGGTGTATTCAGTTCCATACCAACTAAAGCTGTTACATGCAACGGCAGTCGTGTCTCCTGTTGTTGGGAGACATAAAACGAGATTGCTTAACTTATCTGATCTGAATTTTCTAAGATTAAGTGCATTAAAATCTTTTGCTTCTGTTCCATCGTTATAAAGTATATCATTCCCTCCATCACAAATAATTTGCAGTTTGGTTAATGAGAGATTGCCGTTTTCGTTAATCTGCATTGCACCTTCCATATTTGGATTATCAGGGAAAGAGTTGGTAACCAGTATGGGCGCATCGTTTGCATTACCTGTCCATTTATATAAAGCAGGTGAGAGTGTGCTACCGGGGTTTCCTGCTACAATGATATATGTACCGTTTGATAATCTTATTAAATCACGAATGCCTCTTAATCCTAAATCAAGTTCAATCGGAGAACCGTAAGTTGGATTGCCTGATGGTGCACCATTATTAAACCATGTTTCGAAGTTGAGGATAGGTGCAATTACCGCTTTGGTTCTGCTTGCAGTTGGAACAAGAGGCGCTCTCATTCCAATGTATAACGTTGTATTATCCGGCGCAAACACCATACCTTCCGCTGCAAAACCTGCGGGTGATTTTGAATCAACGCCTGCTGCCGCACTTGCTGAAAAATTATATCCGTTTGCATCACCCCATGTAATCAAACTTGATCTTATTGCACCATAACCAATAACAGAAAAAGAAGTTGAAGCGCCTGTACCTGTAACTGCTGTTGCAAACAAACGGTCGCGGTTAGGTTTATTATCAAAAGGATCTTTGCCATTGCTCATAGAGCCCAACCAGTAAATCCTGTTTGCGTTTGCAGTACTTTTTGTTGCTGCTTCCACATCTACTTCCGGTTTTGATGGATCGGGCAAGGAAAGCAGCGTTGAATAATTATAAGATGCAACCGGTAAGCCGGATGCACTTCTTGAATAAACATTCAACACATCCAATTCGTCATCCCCTGTTACATAATAATTATCATCTAAAGCAATTGCATCAGATGCATCCGACATTCCCGTATGCCATAGTGTTGCAGCAGGGGTGGCTGATGCAGCCGAGGCCGCATAATTCAATACATAAGAAGCAGTATTTGTTCCGTCGCTTACTGTAACTGTAATAGTCGAATAGCCAACACCTGACGGCGTAATTTTTACATTTCTTGTTGCACCGCTGCCGTTTACAATCACATTTGCGTTGGGCACAACAGATGTGTTGCTGGTTGTAGCTGTTACAACGAGGCTGTTTGCATCTGTTTCAACATCATTTACAGTAAAATCAATTCCCAGTGTGCTTGCAGGATCTGTTGGATCACTGATAACGCCACTTATAGTATATGGACTTGCAGGAGATGTTGATACACCGCCGTCAAGAAAATCGGTCGTAGATGCAACATTCATTACAATCGTTGGCGCTCCGTTTACAATGCCGCAAGGATTGTACGAAACATTTGCACGGGTGCTTTTACCCGGACTGCCAATGTCACCACCAGCAGAAGTTACAGATGCTTCTGCATCTGCAACTGAAGACAATGTCCATTGTGAAATGGTATTTGCTCCAAGTCCTGCTGCATTTACCCAGCCACTTCTATTTTGTGTTCTGATTGTGCCGGGGAAATTAATATCGTCTCCATAACTTAAACGGTCAACCAAATTATTCGATGCATCAAAAAGATTAATCTCATCATCACGCCCAAGATTTGTTGTGAGATTACCGATAATTTTTATTCCACTGCATAATCCCCAAGCAGTGCGAAAAGTTCCTGCATCGCTTTCTGTAAGAATTACAGATTCACCCGGCTGAACAATTCCAAAGGCGCTTAAACTTACAGTGCCCGCAATTCTGGAGTCATCATCATAACTCCAGCCCGACATATCAATCGCTTCATTTCCAATATTTGTAAACTCGATAAATTCTCCGTTGCCTGTAGCGGCATTTGCACCTGAATACATATACTCTGTTATGCGCATTGCCTGTCTTGGAGCAAACGCCACACCTTTAACAATGGCGCCGCCTGAAGCAGTGTATAACGTTACGTTATTCGCTGTGTTGATGCTGATGGCTGCGTTATATCCTGCAGCATCAGTTAATCGCAGAACACTATTATTTGCAAGCGCACCCTGACCTGTGGATACGAACAAAAAGGCACCGTTGCCTTGTTTTTGTGCAGCTAAACCAAAACCGCCAAAAGTTGTGGTGAAGGAACCGTTTGCAACCCACGAACCGCTCACCAATGAAAATTTTGTAATTGTTCCGGCTGTATTGCTTGTAGCAGAAATGACGTATAAAACATCATAAGTGTTTCCGTTTGTGCCAGATGATATTAAATAGAAGTCCTGAAGATTTGCATTATTGGTGAGTCCGGGTAATCCTGTAGCCGTTCCGCCTGAAGCGGCTGATATGGTACTAACCTGTATATTCGAACTTGTACTGCTTGCCTGTCCTGCATAAACAATTCCTGCGAAAGATTTAATTCCGCGAAAATTTCCGGAAGGGCTTGGTGAGGCAGAACCATTTGTATAAATGCCACCCTGATCTGCAATAAACCAGTTTGAATTATTTAAAGTAGTGGCGCATCTTGTTTGATTTCCCGATGCTCCGGTATAAGTGGTTGCTAAATTATAAGTGCCCGAAAAATTAAATGTCCCTGCACCTCTCGGATTAAGTGTGTTTACGTTTGAAGATGTGTTTGCATTATTTGCTCCGTTAAAGCAAAGTAACGTACCATCATTGCTGTTTGCCAAATATCCTGTTGATGTAGCGCTTCCTGAAAATCGCAACCCGCTTGATATGCTTACAGCATCGGGAATAGAATGAGTAACAACGCCGCTTCCGGTTGTGCTGAATTCCACTATGCTACCGGTGGTATTTGAAGTAGAAGAAGTAGCTACAAAAACTGCGATATTTCCTTGTGTAAATGCGGTTTGAGATTTCACCTGTAAAACAAAAAGCATCGTTAGAAAGAACAGAAAATATGCTTTTGAGCTTTTGGGTAAACGTTGAATCATAAATGTAAGTTTTGGTTTTGAAGTTTATATTAGTAAGTGCTGAATCGAAAAAAATGTTTACCATTACTTTTGAAAGAAAGCACGGATTTAATACGGCTCGATGAATATGAAATATTGATTGCTGTACAGTTTGGTTTCACGGGGCTTCAATTGTGACAAAGGAAGGATTTAATTGCTGCTTTTGACAGGCGGTTGTATTAATTAAATATAAAGAAATTGTAAAGCAGCAGGGAACGTTAAGGAATCTTCTAAATACTTTTCCAATGCAGTTATGACAAACAAAATTTAAAATTCAAATTAAATAAAGAGCCCGAAGAAGCGAGGAAATATGTGGTTTTAGTAAATCAAAAAGCAGCATAAAAATGCTGCTCATAATTTTTACAAAGGTTAAGGTTTAACTCACTCACAAACCCGGTGTAAAATAAATTCTCACGGTTTGCTTAATTGTTACACCAGTATTAAATTTCGGTTTCTGCTAAAATCAATAAAGCAATCATAATTCTTTCTCACAAGTATAATTGAACCATCTGTCTCCAATACCGCGGTCTGTGTGCTTCTTCATTCCAAACGTAAAAATCATGCGGTATTTTTTTGCTGCTGAGAGAATTACTTAAGTGAACGTTTGTTGCGATGAAAGGGTCTTCTTCCCCCACAACAATTGTTATTTGCAATTTTCTGAGTTGATTTAAAATACTTTCATCACTAATGTTAGGCACGAACATGCAAGGCATGTTGAAATAAATGTTTTCATCAAAATAGCCTTCGAATAAATCGGCAAAGGGAGGTATTGGTAAAGTAAGATCATACCTTGCACTCATGCCTACAACCTTACTGAAAAATTGCGGATGTTTAAACGCTATATTTACTGCATGATAGCCGCCAAGGCTGCACCCTGCAGCAATTAAGAAGGGATTGGAATTTTTATTTCTGATAAAAGGTATTACTTCGGTTATTATGTATTGCTCATATTGCAAGTGTTTCTTTATTTTTTCTGCGGGATGAACACTTGCATAAAAACTTTCAGCATCGTTGCTGTCCACGCAAAATAATTGCAATTCCCCCCGCTCAATTTTATTATTCACTGCATCTACAACTTTCCAGTTTTCATAATCATAAAAGCGGGCGCTGCGTGTGGGAAAGAAAAGTACAGGTGTTCCTGCATAACCAAAAACGAGTAATTCTATTTCTTTATTTAAAACAGGACTGAACCACTTGTGATATTCTCTGTTCATTTTTCGGTGATAACAAAATAAAATTGAAAATTAATTTTTGTTATCACGTTAAGCCACTGTCATTTATTGATGAAAAATGTGTTAACAGGATTTCTTTCCACAGTAAATAACCTTCACTGCTTAAATGCAAGCCGTCCGGCTCATAAAATTTTTGAACGGGGAGTCCATCATCATCTAACATTTTATCGTAAATATTTACAAAATAAGTTCTTCCGTTATTGCGGTCAATTTCCCGTTTGATCAGTTCGTTGGTGTAATGAATAGATTGATTAATTCCCCATCGTGCAATGCTGGGTTTTATTGAAATATAAGTGAAAGAAATATTGTCAAACATATCTTTTATACACAACGTTAGTTGCCGGAACAAAGCAAAAACTTCTTCGGGTTTTTTACCGTCGCCAAGATCATTATCTCCTGCATACACCACAATATGATCCGGTTTGTAGGGTTTCATTATTCTGCTGAAAAATTTTGTACAAGCTTCAAGAGTAGAGCCTCCAAAGCCAAGATTCAACGGATAGTACTTTTCAAAATCCTGATACAATGTTGACCAAAGTGTAATAGATGAACTGCCATAAAAAATTGTCTTTGGTTTGTAACCAACTCTATTCTTTTCATTTTCGACCCGTTTAACTTCATCTTCATACCAATTCATAAAAAATATTTTTTGAGTACTTTGAGCTTCGCAATACAATTAAGCAGCTTTTGAAACTATTTTTAAAAAATTCTTAATAACGCTACTTATTTATTTTAAATCGCAATTTATAATACAAATGCCATTGCAGCCTGCAATGGCATTTTGTTATGGGCATGTGTTATATTTTTATGAATTATTATTGGACGCAAACGGTTAACTTGGAAAATACAGTCTCAAATATTCTGCCACGTTAAAACATTTTTTGTGCAGAATGAATATATTAAATCCGCGTAGCTTATATATCTTACATTACGTGTAATTCTTTCAATAAACACTATGGGAAATATTGATTTGAAAACGGTAACAATTAAATAAAACGGGAGTAATTATAAGAATGCCTTTTTGACAATTATTTTTCGGATTGCTAAAAAAAATAAAACAATGGAAAATGCAACCAGACAATTGTTGCCTGCAAGCCCGAAAAGTCTGTATAGGGCAGGCAGCGTATCCGCATTTTTAATTGTGGTATCATATTTTATCCTTACCGCTTTGTATATTTTTATTGGTGCCTTGCAGGGTGAAAGTGAGGAATGGTTAAAACATCTTGCAACTTATAATGCAGAGTGGCGCATAATACTCTGGCTTTCGGTTCTAACGGATTTACTTTTAATACCTGTTGCCTTCGCACTGTATGTGTTATTACAAAAAATGAATAAAAGTGTAATGATTTTCAGCACGGCTCTTTTATTATTGTTTGTCATTTTAGATCTGGCAGTTACGTGGCCAAATTATACGTCGCTTATTACTCTTAGCAATATGTATGCATACGCCGTAAACAACGTTCACCGTGCAACGTTTATAACTGCAGCCACCTATCCTTTTACTGTTCTGTCTTCTACTTTGTTTGCAGTTTATGCCATTCTTTTGCCGTCCATTGGAATTCTTCTAACAGGATTTGTAATGCTAAGTGCAAACTTCAACAAATTTGCCGGTTACATTGGTATAGTAACTGGCATTTCAGGAATTGTTTCAGTAATTGGACCAGTTTTCGTTGAGGCTTTAGGAATAGTTGCTATATTGACCTCTGTCTTCACAATAATCTGGCTGGCCCTGGTAGGCTATATTCTTTTTAAATTTAGTTCCTCGTAATTGATTCCGGTAATCCTGTTATCTAAGAATGCTTTTTCAAAAGATTGTTTGGACGAAATGAAACTACTGATAGCAAGTATTTTTTGTATTGGCTAATTACAATTTGGATTTTATTACTCTTTTGAGTCTGATACTTCATCCCAAAAGGGAATTCTGTAAACTTTACATACTACTGAAAATACAAAGCAGTCGTTCTATAATATTACGCTTAGTATTTCAACCACAATAAGGCTTAGAACAGAAAGTGCAATGATAACAATCATAGCCCTTACCAAAGGGTTATCATAATTTCCTTGTCCAGAGAGTTTCACGATATGTGTTTTTTGAGGTTACAGAAGACTCAACAATAGTGCCTGTTTGTTTGGATGAATAATTTTTTCGAAATAACTGCAAAAATATTTGAAGGATGAACAGGATATGATGACGACATTAGCAACGCACTTTACGGATTAAAAAGGAATATCACTCGACAATGATGCGCTAATGGTAGCAATCATCTTTATGTGCGTGGTTGTGGGCTCTGCAAAAACGGTAGTTTAAAAAATGCGCCGTTATTATAAGTGTAACCGCAGAAATTAAAAAGAACAGTTCGTAACGGTGCCACAATTCTTTTGAAAAAAGAGAAATCATTCCTGTAACAAAAACAATAAAAGGCAACCAGCGGTGATGATGTTTTTTCCATCCATGATAGAGTGAAAATGTGCCTATGAAAAAGGCAAGCAGTATCATACAAAATTCAAACTTCAGACTCTTAATAATATTAACACCAAACAATGGCAGTGAAGTTAGTATCAAAGGCAATAATGCACAATGAATGGCGCAGGCAACCGAAGTGGCGATTCCTAATGCGTCCCAGTTTATCTTCTTTACAAGTGCTATACTTTTCTTAAATGGCATGCTGCAAAAATATGCACATGCAACTTTGTTGCAAAATAAAACTTTACCATTTTTTGAATAATTAACAAGCCTCATTACTCCCGTACCTTTGCTATGTTTTATTTTCAACCAATGAAAAAGAGATTAATCGGTTATTCCATTTTTTTTATTGTACTTGTTGCATTATTCTTCTTGTTTGTTTTTTGGGGAACCGATAACTGGAAATCAAAGTCACCAACCATAAGCTATGTAAAGCCATTTACCTTTATTACAGAAGACGGAAAAGACTTCACCGAAAAAGATATGCAGGGAAAAGTTTGTGTAGTGAACTACTTCTTTACAACCTGTAAAGGAATTTGTCCCCGTATGAATGGGAACATGTACAAGATATATGAAACGTTTAAAGATGAACCCGATTTTATGATTGTTTCTCACACCTGCGATCCTGAGCGGGATTCGGCATCAACTTTAAAACATTATGCTGATTCAGTGAAAGCAGATACGCACAAATGGGTTTTTCTCACCGGAAGAAAAGACAGTTTGTATCAACAGGCAAGAGTAAGTTATTTACTGGATGATCCAAAGAACAGTGTAACAGACATCAACGATCAGTTTTTACACACACAGTTTTTTGCATTGGTTGATAAAAACGGAAATGTGCGTGGTCAAGTGTATGATGGCTTAAAAGAAGAAGACCTTGCTAAATTAAAGGACGATATAAAAACTTTGCTGAAAGAAAAGGCTAACAACACCGCTTTTTCGAACAACATTTTTGGTAATTAATCAGAAAACATGAAAAACGAAGTAGCCGAAATTCTAAAACGCAATCAGTTAAGCATTACAGACAGCAGATGCAAAATCCTTGAATTATTTCGCCAGCACAACGGCGCGCTTGCTCATGCCGATATTGAAAAGAATACCGGCGAAAATTTTGACCGTGTAACCATTTATCGCACGCTTCAAACTTTTGTTGAAAAAGGAATCATTCATACTATACCTACTTCGGATAATTCGGTTTTATACGCGCTTTGTAAAGACGATTGCTCTCCCGGTCATCATCACGATGACCACGTTCACTTTATTTGTGATGATTGCGGCACTACCTATTGCCTTGAAAATATTACTATACCACCTCTTATGCTTCCAAAAGGCTTTGTTGTAAAACGTACTGATGTTGTTGCAAGTGGTGTTTGCGATAAATGTGCTGTGTAGTTTTCTTCATTGAAACGTGAACCGTCAAACGTGAGAATTTTCTTTCTTTCAAAATGCTTGATCTATATTGCAAATTTGAATTTGAATAGCCCAGTAGAATTGATGCAGTATAAGAGTCCCGTATGTATGGGAACAGAAGCTTTATAACAGACTAAAATCTGGCTTATAAAAAAATTCTCCATCAACAATGACGGAGAATTTTTATTAAAATAAATTTATCCAAAACTATTTTTCTGCTTCAGCGGAAACATCAGCAAGATGGATAGTGTTGCTGTTCTTCATCACTGCACTTTTACTCTCATATTTTATTTCTGTTTTATTTTCAACCACAGGCTGTTGCCCTTTTGTATGAAAGATCTGCGCAAGTGTTGGCGCAATTACCAGTGAAACAATTGACATAAGTTTGATAAGAATATTCATTGAAGGACCAGATGTATCTTTAAAGGGATCTCCAACTGTATCGCCTGTTACAGCGGCTTTGTGTGGATCGCTTTTTTTCTTGTATATCTGCCCATTTATTTCAACACCTTTTTCAAAACTCTTTTTTGCGTTGTCCCATGCGCCGCCAGCATTGTTTTGAAACATTCCCATCAGCACGCCACTAACAGTTGCACCGGCAAGAAAACCCCCGAGAGCTTCAGGACCCAATAAGAATCCAATCAGCAAAGGTGCAATGATTGCGATGGCACCGGGCAACATCATTTTCTTGATTGATGCTTCCGTTGAAATAGCGACACATTTATCATATTCAGGCTGCCCGGTTCCTTCCATAATTCCCGGAATTGTTCTGAACTGGCGACGCACTTCTTCCACCATCGCCATAGCCGCCTGGCCAACGGCGCGTATTGCAAGCGATGAAAACAGGAAAGGTATCATGCCACCAACAAACAAAGATGCCAGCACATCTGCGTTGTAAATATTGATACCGGTTATGCCTGCAACGCCAACAAAAGCCGCGAATAATGCAAGTGCTGTTAATGCAGCAGATGCAATTGCAAAACCTTTACCCGTTGCGGCAGTAGTATTACCAACCGCATCAAGCACATCTGTTTTTTCGCGAACATCTGGAGGCAACTCGCTCATCTCCGCAATGCCACCTGCATTATCTGCAATAGGGCCAAACGCATCAATTGCCAACTGCATGGCTGTTGTAGCCATCATACCTGCAGCCGCAATTGCAACGCCATATAAACCTGCACACAAATAAGAACCATAAATACCGCTTGCCAAAACAAGAATAGGCAACATGGTTGATTCCATGCCAACTGCTAAACCGCCAATTACGTTAGTCGCGTGTCCTGTGGCAGATTGACGAATAATACTTTTTACAGGACGCTTGCCCATTGCAGTGTAATATTCCGTTATCATACTCATTAAAGTACCTACAGCTAAACCTACTATAATAGCACCCAGCACGCCGTTATTGGTGAAAGTGTGTCCCCGCAATTGCATTGTATCGGGTAACACATATTTCACAAGACCAATGCTTGCAAGTGCAGAAAGAATGATTGCTCCCCAGTTACCCATGTTCAACGCTTTTTGAACATTGCTTGTATTAATACCCGCAGCATCACTTACTCTTACAAACACAGTTCCTATAATAGAAAAAATAATTCCTGTACCTGCAATAAGCATCGGAAGAAGAATAGCAGAATACCCTCCAAAAGCATCAGCAAGAGGAGAACCACCTTCAGCTCTCACTTCTTGACCCAACACCATTGTAGCAAGCACTGTTGCAACATAAGAACCAAATAAATCTGCGCCCATTCCTGCAACGTCGCCTACGTTATCTCCAACATTATCTGCAATAGTCGCAGGGTTACGAGGGTCGTCTTCAGGAATACCTGCTTCAACTTTACCTACAAGATCTGCACCTACATCGGCAGCTTTGGTATAAATGCCACCGCCTACACGTGCAAACAATGCAATGCTTTCTGCGCCGAGAGAAAAACCGGTAAGCACTTCAATGGTTCTAAGAGTTTCAGCGGAATCAATAGAACCTGCTCCAAAAAAGTTTTTAAGTAAAATAAACAAGCCGCCAAGCCCAAGCACTGCTAATCCTGCAACACCCAAGCCCATCACGGAGCCACCACCAAAAGAAACTGCAAGCGCTTTAGACAAACTTGTTCTGGCTGCATGCGCCGTACGCACGTTTGCTTTCGTAGCCACACGCATACCTATGTATCCGGCGGTTGCACTAAATACTGCACCCACAACAAAGGCAATAGCAATTGCCCAATGCGAGTTAGGGTTAGTGCTCGCCATTACTGCCAGCAAAATCGCCACAATAATCACGAAATAAGAAAGGATTTTCCACTCCGCTTTAAGGAAAGCCATAGCGCCTTCAGCAATGTGTACGCTAATGCTTTTCATGCGGTCGCTGCCTGCATCCTGTTTTGCAACCCAGTTCGATTTTATCAGCGTGTACAGCAGACCAATCACTCCCATGAGCGGAACGGTAAAGAACAATTTGTCCATAAGCTATGTATATGAATTTGTTTTTGAAATGGTCGCAAAAATAGGGGATAATAGTTAAAATGCGGGGAAAACTCAAATGTGCGGGAATGTTTTTTGAAAAGAGATTTTTGCGAGATGCCTGTGTCTATTGCTTGCTTTGTCATCTATGCTTAAAGGAATAAGGAAATCGAAATGACTGGCTTATTGTTACAAACGAAACAAGCACAACAAAAGCCCCTGGCAGTAATTCAACTAAATACATCATCGAAAATATTCTTCTAAGTTTGCACTCAAAAAATTTCATGTCATTACAACTTGGCAGAACAACTTTTGGGAGCGAAACGAATAAAGGCAACACTTTATCAAGGGAAGAAGCGGAGCAATTATTTCATGAATGGGTTTTGAATCCGCGCCTGCAACTTCACATGAAACAAGTGGCACATTTAATGAAGTGTTGGGCAAAAGAAAAAGAGGGTTTAGATGAACATGACCAATGGCGATGGGAATTAGCAGGTTTGTTACATGATGCAGATTGGGATCAGTGGCCCGATTTACATTGCAAGAAAATTATTGAAGAACTGGAAATACGACATGTTGACCCGGAAATTATTCATGCAATTGCATCGCACGGGCCTGCATATTTTGGAGTAGAGCCTGAAACAAAAATGGATAAGATGTTGTATGCCTTTGATGAATTAAGTGGATTGATTCATGCATACTCATTGATGCGCCCAAACGGCTATGATGGTATGGATGTAAAAGGTGTAAAGAAGCGTTTGAAAGAGAAAGCGTTTGCAGCAAATGTTTCAAGAGAAGATATTAATGATGCATGCAATCGTGCGAATATTGCAATAGACGAACTCATCGCTTTCATAATACCGCGACAAGCAGAAGTAAATTAATATCTCTCAAAATTTTTATAAAGTCCATCTATCACTAATCCGCCACTTTAAAATGTACCCTATCTTTAGCCTTTTAAACACACTTAGGAAAATTATAGAGATGATTTCTACAGAACGATGTTTATTGTTCTTTTTTCTTATTATCAACTTCTTCTTTTTAGCCTGTACGAGTAAGGAACAAGAGCGGTTGCAACCTAAAAAGAACCCCCCTCCTGTTGTGGATGTTATTATTGCTCAAACAAAAACCATTTCAAATATTCTTGAGGCAAATGGAACTGTGATTGCCAATGAGTCTGTTGAACTTCATCCCGAAGCAACCGGCAGGTTGATTTATCTTAACATTCCCGAAGGCTCTTATGTTGCAAAAGGTACAGTGCTTGCACGTGTGAACGACGCGGATTTAAGAGCGCAGCTTAATAAATTAAAAGTTCAATTACAGCTTTATCAACAGAACGAAGAACGTTTAAGAAAACTGCTCGATATTAATGGAGTTAATCAGGCCGATTACGATGCGGCGTTAAACCTTGTAAACAGCACCAGAGCCGATATTGATTACACAGAAGCATTGATAGATAAAACAATTGTACGGGCACCATTTAATGGTGTAATAGGTTTAAGGCAGGTAAGTCCGGGTGCTTATATTTCGCCTACCACAGTAATCGCAACACTTCAGCAGACAAGCGAATTAAAAATAGATTTTACGCTGCCTGAAGAATATAGCAACATGATAAAAATAGGCAACACAGTAAATGTAGAGGTTGACGCAGCAAATCAAGTTCACCGGAAAGCTTTGATAATTGCCACAGAGCCCCAGGTTAATCAAACCACACGTAATGTAAAAGTGCGTGCAATTTTACAAAAAGGGAAAGGCAATCCGGGCGCCTTCGTAAAAGTTTTTGTTGATGCAGGCAGCAACAACAAAGCTATAATGGTTCCTACCAATTGTATTATCCCAAACGATATCAACAAACAACTAATCATTGTAAAAAACGGGAAAGCAAATTTTGTAAACGTTGAAACAGGTGTTCGTGATTCAATGAATGTGGCAATAACAAAAGGCGTAAATCCCGGGGATACAATTGTGGTTACCGGCGTATTATTTGCGCGTGACAAAAATCCTGTAAATGTCCGAAGCATAAAATCTCTTAATGAGTTATCTCCTTAGTTTTTAAAGAAGATTCATTCAAAATTTATTTGCTTGTCATAAAAAAATTCATTGCAGTTAAAGGCATTTTTTTTAACTTTCTAATGCCAAACTTACTGTTATGAAATGGTTGCTATGCCTGCTTGCCGTAATCTTATGTGCTTACATTTATAAAAACAATACTCCTCAAAAAACTATACCTGTAAACGATGCAAAACAAAAAGCCCTTGCCTATAAACAACGTTATGCCTTTAACTGCAGTCCAAATCTTACCCTGATAGATTTTACTGATACTTCAAATGAAATTCCCTTACTGCAGGGATGGGGTAATTATCGTTTTCCTGTTACTGCATTGAACGATAGCGCCGGTATCTATTTTCAACAAGGCATAAACCTATATTATGCTTTTCACATTATTGAAGCTCTGGCATCTTTTGAAAAGTCTGTAAAGGTTGATAACAATTTTGCAATGGGTTATTGGGGAAAGGCTCTTGCGTATGGACCCAACATCAATGATTTTGGATACAGTGCTTCGCCAGATGCTCTTGCTTCAAAGCAAAAAGCAAAAGAACTGTACAGCAATTGTTCTGCTTTAGAAAAAGCTTTGGTTGATGCAATTCAGGTGCGCTACTCCGCAGATACAACTCAATCACGTGAATTCTTAAATCAGCAGTATGCCGATGCAATGAGGCATGTGTATGAGCAATTTCCCGAAAATGCCGATGCCGCTGCATTATACGCCGATGCATTAATGGTGCAGCATCCATGGAACTTATACGACAAGAATGGAAAACCTAAACAATGGACTCCCGAAATTGTAAAAACTCTTGAAGCCTTGATAAAAGCATCACCCAATCATCCGGGCGCTTGTCATTATTATATTCATGCCGTTGAAGGTTCTGATCATCCCGAAAAGGGCTTGGCAGTTGCAAAGCGGCTTTCGGGTCTTATGCCCAGTGTTGCACATATTGTGCACATGCCTTCACACATATATATACGTTCGGGTTATTACAACGAAGGTTTTGAACTGAATGAAAAAGCTGTAAAGAGTTACTATGATTATCTTGGTACTTATTCGCCTGTTGTAAATAATTCTTTATTATATCTCGTACACAACCTTCACATGCAGGCAACCTGCGCAAACATTGACGGACGGTTTGAAGAGGCGCTGAAAATTTCAAACAGATGCATGAGCAGTTTCGACAGCAACTATTTGAATGCCGAAGGTTACATGGGAATATATGCTCAATACGTGTACATGACTCCTTACTTAACGTTTATACGCTTTGGAAAATGGAACGATGTTCTTGCTGCTGCACCTATTGCGGAGTCGCATGTATATGCAAACCTCCTATGGCACTACGGAAGGGGACTTGCTTATGCACGTACACACAACTTTGAAAAAGCATACAAGGAGTGGGAGCAGTTGCGCACTCAAATGCAGAGTGAACAGTTGCTCGATCATCCCATTGCTTTTAATCCCGGTATTTCGGGTGCACGGGTAGCCGAAAAAATTTTGCATGGTGTTATATCAGAAGAGCAAGACAGTCTGAAACAAGCCATTTCATTATTCGAAGATGCGGTTGATTTAGAAGATAATATGCTATATAATGAGCCAAAAGATTGGGTGCACCCGGCAAGGCAGTATCTTGGAAATGCTTTAATAAAGGCGAACAGCTTTAACCGGGCCGAAAAAATTTTTAAAGAAGATCTCACCATTAATCCAAGCAATGGCTGGTCGCTAACAGGTTTATCAACTGTGTACATGATGCAAGGTAAAAGAGCTGAAAGCAGCAAAATTCAACAAGACATAAAAAAGGCATTTATGCGATCAGACGTAAGAATAACAGCTTCGGTTTTTTGAATGTTTTTTATGACACCGGCTGAAGTTTTTTTATAGCATCATCTGTTGCGTCGCACTCGTGTACTATAGGAAAATATGGCAGCAGAATTGACTCAACTGCAACTTGAATTTCTGCATACAAAATTCTTTGTTGCTTGATATAAAAAAATATAGTTTCGCCGCCTGATTTATGATTGCAGCTATTATAAAAATCGTACCGTTAGAATTAATTCAATAACAGTTTTTAATTTTTACAATGCTTTATATTATCAATTACTAAATCTACACAAATGAAAACAACTACACTGCTCATGTTGATGCTCTGCTTCGTTTTTGCTTACAAGCCATGCGATGCCCAACTGCTTAAGAAAATTAAAGACAAAGTGAACAAAGCCGCTAATAAAGCGCTCGGCGATAATGACAGCACTCAAAACTCGCAAACCTCAACAGATAATGCGAGCGGCAGCAAGCCAACAAACAAAGGAGGCGCAGGTTTAAAAAACACACCACCGCCCGATGTAAATCAACAAATGACAGAAGCAGAACAATCTTATGCTTCCAACAAATACAGCGATGCACGTTACTCTGTTCAGCAGGCATTGATGGGTGTGGAGATACAGCTTGGCAGAGAGCTTTTAAAATCGTTGCCATCAGATGTAAATGGATTACCAAAAGATACAACGCAGGATAAAGTAATGAGCACACAATGGGGCTGGAGTAATATGACTATTCAACGTGTGTACTACGACGGAAAAGAAAAACAAGTAACAACAACCATTGGCAACAATGTATTATATGCAGGTCTTGTAAATGTTTATTACAACAATGCTTATGTACAGGCAGATGCAGAGAAGCAAAACGTAAAACAAACAAAGCTGAAAGATTATAAGGCGCTGATAAGTTATGACGATAGCAAAGGCTATACTTTAATTGTACCGATTGGTCAAGCATCCATGATTGTTTGGGAGTGTGTAAACTTTGCCAATGAAGACGAAGTGATGACCGCTGCCGGAAAATTTGATGTTGATGGAATTAAAAAAATGCTTGGTGAACAATAAACCTTAACCTAATAACTTATAAATATGAAAAAGATAATACTGTTTTTTACAACGATATTTTTTGTAACAATTGTTTCTGCACAAACAGATTTTAAATCGCAAGTAGCGAGTGCAAAAACTGCGTATGCTGCAGGCAAGCTTGAGGATGCACATTTTTCTTTGCAACAAGCTCTGGGCGAACTTGATATTATTATCGGTAAAGAGGTTTTAAAAATTTTGCCCACACAACTCGATACTTTGACTGTTAATACAAGCAACGACCATGTTACCGCAAATGTTGGGTATATCGGTGCAACTATTCACAGGGATTATGGAACTGCAGATAAAAAAGCAGCGATAGAAATTATCAGCAATTCACCACTTATCAGTTCATTGAATGCGATATTAAATGCGCCACTCATCGGTGGTTTAATGCGCGATGAAAACAACAAAACGGTGAAAGTGCAAGGTTATAAAGCACGTCTTGAAAGAACTGATGCCGGCAACGGAAAGTTCAATTATAAACTCGATATACCTTTTACGAGTGCATTGCTTTCATTCAATGTTGATAACAGCACTGAAACAGAAATAATGAACTTGGCAAATAAAATTCCTTTACAAGATATTGCGAAGCTTATCCAATAAGAATTCTTGAAATTTTGTCTTTAGGAAATAAAAAAACGCGACAGGTTGATTAAACCAGACCCGTCGCGTTTTATTTTGTGCTTTTGCTTTTAATTATGCATCGTATCGAGAATACTTCTGAAATATGCTTTTTTCTGCACTTCTGTCTTTGTGAGTGAATCATCGGGTATGGGATGTCTTTCCCACATGTCGCTGGAAATTTTATAGAATTTACCATCGCCTTCACCAACGTTATCATATAATTTATAATTTCTGTCATTAATAAAACGCTCTACCGGAACCTCATCCTGTGGATTATTATCCCAATGACAGAATACCCAATCTCTATCTTTACCTGTAATTCCCATCATATTATCATAAAAAGTAGTTCCGTCAAGAATACCGTAAGTAGTTGGCACCGGAATATTGGCAGCATCAGCAAGGGTTGGCATAAAATCAGTGAAATCTATTAGAGCATTTGATATTTGCCCACCCGCAATATGACCGGGCCAATAAACAAGCAGTGGAATGTTTGTTCCTGCTTTATTTGTAGTGGTTTTGGTTCCTGTAATACTTTTTCCTTTCCACATTGATGTAATTCTGCTGTCTGTTTGAGTTGCAGATGTAAACATAATTATAGTATTGTTTTCAATACCTTCTCTTCTTAGTTTACCCCTTACTTCTCCCACAATTTTATCCATGTATGAAACCATACTGGAAAAATATTTTTTATCATCGAGTATATTATCGTTATTAGAATCCCATTTATCGAATTCAGGATCATCAGGAGTAGGTACCCAAGGTTGAGCAGGGAGCAGAGTAGCATAGACGGCAAAAAAAGGACCCTTTTTGTTATTATGAATAAATTGTTTCAGATAGTCACACAACATATCCTCTGAGTATTTGCCTGCTACAACACTATCGGGCAAATAATCACCGTTTTCATAAAGTTTTGGATCTTTATACCTGTGTTCTCTTTGCCCGTGTCCCATGGGTAAAAAAACTCTGTAATTATTAAAACCTGCTCCACGTATTCTTGTATCACCGCCGCCCAATTGCCATTTTCCTACCCAGCATGTGGCATACCCAGCTTGGCGAAGCATATTACCAATCGTTTTTTCACCGGGCGGAAGAATACCCCAGTTTATATAATTCCGGAAATTATATTTCCCGGTTAATATGGCTATTCGTGAAGGTGAACCATCAGGGTGATTATAGCATTGAGTAAAATGCATGCCATTGTTTGCTAAAAAATCTAAATTGGGTGTGCTGTACGATTCTCCGCCATTGTAAGTAGGTAACTCAAACCCAAAATCGTTGGCTATAAACAGGATAATATTTGGCTGACTTGCCGTTGTAGCAGATTGACTATCCGAGGATGATGCGGTTTGTTTTTCAAAGTCTTTCTTACAAGCGGTAAAACCAACCGCCAAAAAACAAAAAATAAGCAATGCGTAATAATTTTTTGCTCTTGCAAGCTTAGAACAATTTTTAGTTTTCCTAATGTTTTCAATGATCATAGACATAGTGTAAAATTATAGGTGATAGTAAAAAATTCGGAAGAATAAAACCGTTAATTTCAATCGCACATATTCTCATATAAATAAGCAGATCAATAAAAGAAAATAGCAGGGTATTACAGGTACTTTGTAAAACAATTAATTTCAGTGCTAAAAATAATGAAATCCGTTGAAGGAAGTAAAAGTTTAATGGTGAATTTTCTCTACAAACGGATGCTATTGCTCCTTCCTGTCTTAATCACTTCATCGAGTTTAGCTTGCTCATTTACAGCTTCGCATTTTTCAAGTTCATGAAAACTTCCTCTCTTCTTACAGAAAGATCATTGTTCAGTAAAGTTATTTATCACAAAAGGCAACGTGAGAAAGAACCGCATCTGCTTAGTTTAATTCAATATTACCAACAGCCTGATTCATTTTTCGAAAATAGACAGCAGCTTTATTAAGAAACAGTACAGCTAACGTATTGAAGGCAAACAAGAATAAAATAAGGGCTTGAGATATTGACATAAAACAAATTAAAGATTATAAATGAAAAAGTGCTTTCGAATTAAAATTTAAAAGGTGTGCTTATAAACTCCTTTGTTCCCAGTAAAATTATAAATGCCCAAAACCATACACAACTACATAAGTATGTGGGTACTTTACAGGAAAACGGCATGCATAAAAAATTGTTCACCTGATTTAAAAATTTTTTGTTCGCAAAATTTCTGCTGACATACCGTTGTCACTATCGCTTTTTTCCTTTGTATCAACAAAAACAAAAATCTATGAATCTTATTCCAATGCTGTTAAAAGAAATGGAGCAGGAAGCTCAAACCACACGTAAATTTTTGCAGCGCGTGCCAAACGATAAATTTGAATGGCAACCACATTCCAAAAGCATGACCATTCAACGTTTGGCTACGCATGTTGCCGAGCTGCCCTCGTGGATAAGCATAACACTCGATACCACCGAGCTTGATTTTGCAAAAAATGAGTACAAGCCGGTTAATATAAAAAACACAGAAGAGTTGCTGGAATATTTTGAAGGAAATTTAGCAGACGCTAAAGCGCATTTGGAAAGGGCTACTGAAGATGACCTGTTGCCCAATTGGACTTTGCGAAATGGTGGAGAAATATACAGTGTTAGTACCAAAGCAGAAGTAATACGCATGGCTTATTGCCAAACGGTGCATCACCGGGCACAACTTGGCGTTTATCTGCGGTTACTCGATATACCTATTCCGGGCAGTTACGGACCTAGCGCCGATGAAATGAATTTTTAATATCAAGCTTTCTGTTGTATAAGTGTGCGACTTTTTTTTCCCGGCAATCTTGCAACTATGAAACACCTCTTGCGTCGCACACTTTTGACTGTAACAATTCTATTGGACGGCAATACTCATGCAAATAGTAACCTTTTTTAAAACAGAGCAGGAGAAACTTTTTCTTTCACATTATTTTCAACATTAACAAAATTAATACAGACTACAACTAACAAAGTTGGTTTTGAATTTGTAATAATTTATTCTGTGAATATTGTTTATTGTTCACCTCTAAAAACATATAACCATGAAATCACAAACAGTGAATGCTACAGATTCTAAACTGAAAGAATTTTTTGTAGAGCAGTTGCAAGATATTTACTGGGCAGAAAAAAAATTGGTGAAAACACTTCCTAAATTGGAAGAGGCTGCCACAACACAACAATTGAAAGATGCATTCTACAATCATCGGGAACAAACAAAAGAACATGTAAACAGATTGGAACAAGTATTTAATATGATAGGGGAAGAAGTTGAATCAAAGAAATGTTATGCAATGGCAGGCATTGTAGATGAAGGCGAAGATATTATGGATGATACTGATGCTGGCACTGCACAAAGAGATGTGGGTTTGATTTTCGCGGCTCAAAAAGCAGAACATTATGAAATTGCTACTTACGGTGGTCTGGCTCAACTTGCAAAAACACTTGGCTTTAACGACGCTGCGAACATTTTAGGACAAACACTGGCTGAAGAAAAAGAAGCGGACATTCTGTTAACACAAATAGCAGAAAGTTCTGTAAATTATCAGGCAAGCCGCGAACCGCAAGAAATGAAATGGTGATTTTTTGAGAATGTAAAAAGCATTTAGGTGTTTACCAACAAAACGAGGCTATCTTTCAATAGCCTCGTTTTGTTTGCTCATAATGCAACAATTGATTTTTTTCTCACTTTAACATTTTTGTTGTGGAAGTTTTTATTCATAAAATAGATTTCGCTCCCGTAAGAACTGGACAAATTATGCCAAGGAGAATTAATTGCAGTACAGGATGTAGCACGTATAGTTAACCTGGGTTATGGACGACGCAACAAAAGCTTTAATGCGGATCCAAAGCCTGGCTCAAAAAAGAAAATACTAATGATTATTATTTGCGTGTGATATAAAAGAAGACGCTTGATTTTCATCTGCTATTTTTCGCAGCACTTCGGCAGTTAACGGCTTTTCAATATAATCCACAACAATCGGATTTTCTTTTGCCCGTTCTTTATCCCGTTGGTCAATGGAGGACGAAACAAGATAAATGTTGAACTTATGTTTTATTGATTCATCTAAAGTTTTGAATTTTTCGAGAACATCCCAACCTGTCATTACAGGCATATTTATATCGAGCAAAATAACAGTGGGAACAGCGCTGCCGTTTGAATATTCTTTTCTTATGTAATCCACTGCTACAGCAGGCTCTGTGAAGGTTTGTATGTCTGCCTCCCCAATTGTTTTCTTAATAAGAATCTCGCACAACATATTGTTGCCGGGATCATCGTCAATTATCATAAAACGTGTTTCGCTCATATAGGAAATTGGATTAAAAATTCTGTGCCTTTGTTCACTTCACTTGAAACATTTACTTTACCACCCAACGCCTCAACCTGGGTTTTTACCATGAATAAACCCATGCCTTTACCTTCGATGTGCGTGTGAAAACGTTTGTATAGACCGAATACCTGCTCGCCGCTTTTTTGGAGGTCAATGCCCAGACCGTTATCGGTAAATTTGAGAAGGATTCTGTCCTCAAATTTACATGAACTTATCGTAATTATTGGGGGTGTATTTTCTTTTTTGTACTTGATGCTGTTCAAGATAAGATTATAAAATATGCTGTAAAAATAACTTTTGATAGTAAAGAAATTATCAACTGCTGAAAAGTTTGTGGCGATGCTTACATTTTCGTTGCTGATGGTATTGCTGATGCTGAGTTTGATGTCTTCTACAATTCTTGAAAAACTTATAGTCTCTTTATTCTCGTTTATCTGATTCTTTAACTGTAAAACACTGTGGAGGTCTTTTATTACCATATCGAGTTTTTTTGCAGAAACGCCAAGCTGCTGAATTAATCTTGCCTTTATGTCTTCATTGAGCGATTTATCGGCAAGATTATCGGCAAAACCAATAACATTGGCAACAGGCGCTCTTAAATTGTGCGAGACAATATATGCAAACTGCTCAAGGTCTTTGTTGCGCTGCATAAGATCGGAGGTAATTTTGTTACGCTCTATTTCGAATAATTTTTCTGTTGTAATATCACGCATGGCGCCCACCATACGAACCGGTTTTTTATTTTCATCGTGAATTATGTAACCGCGGTCCTGAACATAAGCTATTTCGCCATTGCTTCTGAAATAGCGGTATTCATCTTCCCATAAAATAGTTTGGGGATTACTTACTTTTTCTTTAATGCTGCTTACGATTCGCTTTCTGTCTTCGTAATGAATACGCTGCAACCACGACTTCGTATAATCGCTGCTATAAAAACCGTTATTTCCAAATACATGATTGTACATTTCGGATCTGTACATTTTATCGTTCACAAGATCCCAGTCCCAAATTATGTCATGCGTTGCTCTGCTAACCATTTCATATCTTTCGTTGCTTTCTTTTATTTGTTGTTCCGCCATTTTTCTGTTCGTAATATTTGTTGCAGCCACGCTTAAACCAAGCACTTTACCATTCCCGTTAAAAATAGGATGCATTCTTACATGCAGCCATTTATCGGGCTTGCTTTCCTTCGGATAATTTGTTTCATAGCTTAATTGTAAGCCTTCTTTCAATACCATTTCAATTAATTCCCTTACTTCTTTCTTTCGGTGCTTAGGCATTAACGCTATATAATTTTTTCCTTCGCACAGTTCTTCTAAAAGATCATCTTTTGACATTTCTGATGCAATATGATTGAAAGAAAGAATAGTTGCTTTATCATCTAACAAAACATAAGCCGTGTCTGTATTTTCCAGAATATTACGAAGATTGGCTTCCGATTTTTGCAGAGATTCTACAGCTTTTTTTCTTTCAGTAATGTCAATAATGGAGTTCGTGACAGCGAATACTTCTTTTCTGCTGTTCAGTACTCCAAAGAATCGGATATTGTACCATTTCAGTGAGCCGTCTTTTTGCAAATAGCTCACTTCATAACTTATGCTTTCCCCTGTTAAAGCGCGCTGCAAATAGCTTTTAATATATTGTTTTTTTTCTTCGGTGAAGTAATCGAGAATCTGGATTTCTTCAACGAGAGGTTTTTTAAATTCATGCTGATAAATTGCATCAGCTTTTTGATTGAAAGAAATTACGTTCAGCTCTTTGCCGATGAGTATATAACCTGTGTCAGCGTTATCTAAAATGGTACGAAGATTTGTTTCTGATTGCCGTACTGAATTGTTCAGTTCAATCATCTCGGTTGAGCTGAGTTCAATAGAGCGCTCAAGCATTTTTCTGTCTTTTTCAAAGTGATCATACGATTCGCTTATCACTTTTAAAAATGAGAGATACTTTTCCGGTAAATCATCCAATCCGTCTAAATGTTTTTGTATTTGTCTTTGTAAAAGTTTATTGAACATAATTTATTCTTCCGTTAGCGTTGTAATCGTCATTGTTTGATTATGTAATTCACACTTCATGAAATTAAACGATGGTGATATTTCACCATAAGAATAAAAGCCGGCAATGGCAGTATTGTTGCCATATATCGCTCTTATTACTTCAACTTCTTCTTCCACACGTTGATCTAAAACGAGCTTTCGTCCTACACAACTTATTAAAATAGCAAGCTCCGGTTCATTCGTGTTCAGGCTGTTTTGCGCAGCATGGGAAGCGCCCTCTATAAGTCTATCAAGATTCGCTTTCATTAATCTCGCATAAGCACCTTCGGGCATATTGCCTGCAAAAGTTAAACTCTTTTCCTCTTCGTTAACAGAAAGAATGGTTCTAACCAGTGAGTGATTTCCATAAGTTGTACGGATGCTTAAGGGAAACAATAAACCCGAAACGGGCAACTCCGCTGCATATTCGCCAAGATACTTTTTATAAATATCAAGTGCAGGTTTTCCGTCCAGTTCGAACAATACATTGCCTTTTGATTTGGTAATTAACCTCTCGGGACCAAAGGAATCCCAACCACCAACGCTGCCATAAGTAACTTTGAGATGAGTACCGTAAAAGCCGATTGCCGCGATTATTCCTTCCGTTGGTGGTTCATTTAATCCAACAAGCGTTGATTGAAACTTTGAGGCATCTCCCGCTAAGCCGCCAGTTATAATTGTGTTCTTCGGCAGATATTCTTGCAGACCTGTTACAAGGTCACTGCCATTTACTTTTTGGCCATCAGAAATAACCAGCACATTTATTAAATCAACAGGATCGAATTGCTGCGCAAGAAATTTCCCTGCTTCAAAACTGTTTTTTATAAATTCTATTTGTGTAACTGCTGTTTTAATTTTTGCTTTTTCAAATTTTATTGCCGTGAGTGAAATAGTTTCATCATTTACCTGCGTATCAATTATTTCCCCTGCTGTTGAATTAATCAAAATATCAGCGTTGGTATAAGTGTTGCGGATTGACGGGTAAATTGAAGGGTCGGCAAAAATATTTTTACTTCCGAATACCATTACCAAATTACAGGAAGCCGGATTAACGTAATCGTTTCTCAAGTGTTCCCATCCCTTTTCCCTTGAAAATTTTGTTTGAAGGATTTTCACTTCGAAGGATATTGAGCTTGAAGATAAAAATGAGCTGTAAATGTTATAAGAAAAAAGAAATTATAATATAAAGAGTTTCTTAATTATACTTAAAAACCCATTAAACTATTATAGTTTTGCGCTTCAGCAGTTGTTTTACTTCCCCAAACCATTCATCTTTTAGAATGCTTAGCACGATTGAATCGCGGCGGCCACCCTGTTTTTTCGGCATATTTGCTCTTAACACACCATCTACTTTGCACCCGATAGATTTCATCGCAGCAATACTTCTCTCATTATTGTTATCTGCACGCAATTCAAACCGTTCAATGCCCAAGTCTTCAAAGGCAAATGACAGTAATAAATATTTACAGTGTTTATTCAAACCTGTTCCCTGAAATTTTTTTCCATACCATGTATAACCAAGCTGTAATGTTCTATAAGGAATATTTATATCGTAAAATCTCGTGCTGCCTGCATATTCATTCAATTGTTTATCATAAACGATAAAGGGATATTCTTTACACTCTGTCCGCGCATCGAGCGTAATTTTCATGTAGTTCTTTAACCCCTCCGGCCCTTCTGCACCAACTAATGAGAATGTCCATAGTTCCGGCTCGTTTAATGAAAACGGTAAAAGATTTTCATAATCACTCTCTTCCAACGGACGCAATAAAACTCTTTCGTCCTCTAAAATATAGTCTTCTGTGTAATCAAAAGTGCTGATCATTTTTTATTTTATTCTTGCAAAGAAATCATTATTTGTTCAATGTATTGATTATGTTTTGATGAGTGAAATGCTGATGTGAATATTACCGATAAAAACATTTCGTTGGACGAGATACGTTGGCTGGTTTTTAAGTATAAGTTATATTGCAAAGAAAATTGTAAAAAATTTATGTGTGGAATTGTCGGATACACAGGTCACCGTCAAGCTTATCCTGTAATATTGAAAGGATTAAAACGACTCGAGTACAGAGGTTACGACAGTGCTGGTATTGCTTTGGTAAATCATGGGATGAAGGTGTTTAAAAAGAAAGGAAAGGTAGCCGATTTAGAGGAAACACTTGTTGGTGAAGATATGACGGGTCATATTGGAATCGGTCACACACGATGGGCGACACACGGAGAGCCAAGCGACAGAAATGCACATCCCCACGTTTCTCAAAGCGGCAAAATTTCAATGATTCACAACGGAATTATTGAAAACTACGCTCAAATTAAAAAAGAATTATCAGCTAAAGGATATGAATTTAAAAGCGATACAGATACCGAAGTGCTTTTGAATTTCATTGATGATATTTTAAAGAACAACGATATTACTTTGGAAGAAGCATTGCGTATAGCCTTGCGAAGAATTGTTGGTGCTTACTGTCTTTTGCTCATTCATCAGGATGATCCCGAAACCATTATCGCAGCACGCAAAGGAAGTCCGCTTGTAATTGGTATTGGTAAGGATGAACATTTTCTTGCAAGCGATGCATCACCTATAATTGAATACACAAAAGAAGTTGTGTATGTAAACGATTATGAAATTGCAATTGTTCGGCCCAACGAACTGATACTAAAAAATCTCGGCAACGAAAAGCAAACTCCTTTTATAACAAAGCTCGACATGGAACTTGCTGCCATTGAAAAAGGCGGTTATAACCATTTCATGCTGAAAGAAATTTTTGAACAACCTCAATCAATTTACGATTGTTTAAGAGGTCGGTTGGATGCTGCACATTGTACCATCACCATGAGTGGTCTTCAGCAGCACATGCAGCAAGTAATGAATGCTCCACGCATTATCATTATTGCATGCGGCACAAGCTGGCATGCGGGTTTGGTCGCTGAATATGTTATTGAAGAATTATGCCGCATACCTGTTGAAGTGGAGTATGCATCGGAGTTTCGTTATCGAAATCCTGTAATAAATAAAGGCGATGTTATCATCGCAATTTCGCAAAGCGGTGAAACAGCCGACACATTGGTTGCAATAGAAACAGCAAAAGAAAAAGGGGCAATAATCCTTGGCGTTGTAAATGTGGTTGGCTCTTCCATTGCACGTAAATCACACGCCGGTGTTTATACACATGCGGGGCCCGAAATAGGGGTGGCAAGTACAAAAGCATTTACAGCGCAGCTTGCGGTGCTAACTATGATAGCTTTAAAAATTGCAAAAGAAAAAGGAACAATAGATAACGAAAGATATTTTTCTCTTTGTCATGAGCTTGCCGAAATTCCCGACAAAGTACAAACGGTGTTAGCGCAAAATGAGGCTATAAAAAAACTTGCGGAAAAATATAAAGATGCGCAGGATTTTCTCTATCTCGGTCGCGGATATAATTTTCCTGTTGCACTTGAAGGCGCGTTAAAGCTCAAAGAAATTTCTTATATACATGCGGAGGGTTATCCCGCAGCAGAAATGAAACATGGACCCATTGCGCTTGTTACCGACAAATTGCCCGTTGTGTTTGTTGCAACAAAAGATTCCTATCATGAAAAAATTGTGAGCAACATGCAGGAGATAAAAGCCCGCAAGGGAAAAGTTATCTCCATTATTACTGAAGGCGACACTATTTCTCCAACTTTATCCGACGACGTGGTTGTGCTTCCTCCCGCTGACGAAATTGTGGCACCTATGCTTAGCACAATTCCGTTGCAGTTACTGGCATATTATATTGGTTGTGCAAAAGGCTACGATGTAGATAAGCCACGCAATTTAGCGAAAAGTGTAACTGTGGAATAACGACACCCTGTGGTTCGTACTGAAGAGAAGAATTTGAGCAGCGTTTATATTTGCAGATTGATTTTAATAAATAATAGCGAGCTTGTTTGAAATAATTTTTTGAGCCAAGCTGAAGAACAAGCATTAAGCTCCTGTTGCGTCGCACACTTATACACTTGAGAATTCTACGCAACAACTTAAAGAGCAAACCAAGTAACTTAGAAAATTATTCACGATTCACCATTTACAATTCATCATGCAGAACATCAGAAGAATTTCAATAGATAAACTTGGCTACAATTTTATTAAGCCTGAATTTTTGCCCGAAGGCAAAGACGAATATTATCTGCGCAATATGCAAAATCGCAGCGGTATTGTATACAGGCATTTAACGGCGTATGAAATTGAAGTGCTTGTTCGCAACGGCAACACCAGCGATGATTGGAATAAAATTTTTGTAAGCGATGCATTTAATCCTGAACTGGTGAAGGGTTGCAAATTTTTCGGACTTGTACGCATTGGAAAACTCGAACCATATTGTCTCGAGTTCAGTGATTTAAAACTTCCTGTTGGTTTATATAATTCAACCATTATCAGCAGTGATTTTGGCGATAATGTTGTTGTGAACAACGTAAATTATTTATCGCATTACATCATTGGCAATGAAGTGATAATCGTAAACGTAAATGAGCTTGCAACAAGCGATCATGCAAAATTTGGCAATGGCATTTTAAAAGAAGGTGAAGATGAAAGTGTAAGAATATGGTTGGAAATATGTAACGAAAGTGGCGGACGCAGTGTACTTCCATTCAATGGCATGCTACCGGCGGATGCTTGGTTGTGGAGCAAATACCGGAGTGATGAACAACTGTTGAATCAATTCAAAACATTCACAGAAAACCAGTTTAAAAAAGATCGCGGCTTTTATGGAAAAATTGGCGACAGAACGGTGATAAAAAATTGTGCCATAATAAAAGATGCTTGGATAGGCAGTGATGCATATTTAAAAGGCGCAAATAAATTAAAGAACCTTACAATAAATTCCGGACCCGAAGGTCATTCACAGATTGGTGAGGGCTGTGAACTTGTAAACGGTATTATTGGTTTTGGATGCAGAATTTTTTACGGAGTAAAAGCAGTTCGTTTTGTGATGGCATCCAACTCCCAACTTAAGTATGGTGCAAGATTAATCAACTCATATCTGGGCAATAACTCAACTATCTCATGCTGCGAAGTATTAAACTCGCTGATATTGCCTGCACATGAACAACATCACAACAATTCATTTTTATGTGCCGCGTTGGTAATGGGACAAAGCAATATTCCGGCAGGCGCAACAATCGGCTCAAATCATAATTCACGTGCACCAGATGGTGAAATTGTTGCAGGGCGCGGTTTTTGGCCCGGCTTGTGTGTAAGTCTTAAACACAACTCGAAATTTGCAAGCTTTACCATTCTTGCAAAAGCTGATTATTCTTTTGAGTTGAACATTCCTATTCCGTTTTCATTGGTAAGCGTTGATGTTGCAAAAGATCAGCTCAACGTGATGCCTGCATACTGGTTTATGTATAACATGTATGCGCTGGCTCGCAACTCATGGAAATATGGCGACAGAGATAAGGGCATTCAGCCGATTCAGCAAATGGAGTATGATTATCTGGCGCCCGATACTGTAAATGAAATGTTCGATGCTCTATCAATGCTTGAATATTTTACTGGCAAAGCATTTTTCAAAAAAGAAAATGAGAATGAATTATTTTCTCATGAAGAATGCTCTGCAAAGGGAAAAGAGCTTTTACGAAGAAATGATGCAATGATTAATACACTCGAAATAGAAGCAACAGGTTTTGAAAATTCAAAACGTAAAACCATTATAATTAAAGCGAAAGAAGCGTATTCAATTTTTGTTAAAATGATTAGCTATTATGGCATTTTTCATTTTGCATCAGTAATCGAAGAAAGTGAAATTAAAAACATCACAGAATTAATAAACACATTTCATGTAAATGATAAAAGAAATGAATGGATAAATGTCGGCGGTCAACTTATTGAAAAGAGTGAACTCGAAATAATAAAGAATAACGTCAAGAATGGCGAAATAAAATCATGGGATGAACTGCACAACGTATATGATGAACTTGCAAAAAATTATGAGAGTAAAAAAACAGAACATGCAATAAGCTCTCTCTTTGAAATAAAAAATTTGAATGCCGCGACATTAAACGATGAACACCTCAATAATTTATTAGGTGAGCTAATCGAAACCAAAGAATGGATTGTGGAAAAGATACAGCAATCGAGAGCTAAAGATTATTCCAATCCATACAGAAAGATGATTTATGATACGCAAGAAGAGATGGAAAAAGTAACAGGAAAGTTATCAAATAACAGCTTTATAAAAGATCAACTTGAGCAACTGAAATTATTTAAAACAAAAATCAACGCTTTAAAAAATAAAATTGGTTTGCAGCAAGACTTGATAAGTACAATTAAATCATAGTACGAAGAATTATTTTTTATTCAACTGATCCGTAATTTGGCCGGGTGAGTTCAGCAAGTCATCCATGTTTCTGTCGTTGTCAATTTTTCCTTTCATTTCAAGCATGCGCATATCTTTTGCATCCTGTAAAAATTCTGAAGCGAAGATGAATTTATTCAAATTATCGCTTTTACTGAAAATGATTTCTTTGTTTGTTCCTTCCCATTCTTTCTTGCCGTGGTATAAATAAACAATATGATCACCTATTTCCATTACACTGTTCATATCGTGTGTTACAACTATCGTAGTTGAATTGAATTCATCCGTGATTTCTTTAATCAGCTTATCAATTACCAAAGATGTTTGAGGATCAAGACCGGAGTTCGGCTCATCGCAGAATAAATATTTTGGGTTTAATACAATTGCTCTTGCAATACCCACTCTTTTCTTCATGCCACCACTTAACTCCGCAGGAAATTTTTTATTGGTGCCTTCAAGATTTACTCTTGCAAGCACTTCATTAACCCGTTTCTTTTTTTCGTTGTACTTCTGATTGGTGAACATGTTTAGCGGAAACATTACATTTTGTTCAACCGTCATTGAATCGAATAAAGCCGAACCCTGAAACAACATACCAATTTGCTGACGAAGTTTTTTTCTTTCTTCATCATTCATATTGAGCATGTTTTGGTCGTCAAATATAATTTCTCCTTCGTCTGGTTTAAACAATCCAATTATACATTTGGTAAGAACGGTTTTACCACTGCCGCTTGCCCCTATAATAAGATTGCATTTGCCGGTTTCCATTACAGCGCTTATGTCATCAATAATTATACGGTCGCCGAAAGATTTTTTTATGTTTTTTATTTCTATCATAAGTCCAGCCTTAAAAATTACATTGTTTATTGCTCCAAAATATTCTTCCGCACACGGCGTAACAACGATGCGATGAAGCACAAAGTGTGTAACACAGTGGTTTTCCTCAGTTCTTCATTTCCACATTTTCATACTCTAAAACACTTCTACCTGGTTGCGCAACAAGTCTTCAAATTCATCGCGTTTTCTTATTAAATGTGCAGCGCCATCTTTAATTAAAACTTCAGCCGGTTTAAAACGCGAATTGAAATTACTGCTCATTTCAAAACCATAAGCGCCGGCATTGTAAAAAACAAGGTAATCACCTTCGCGTACTTCATTTATTTTGCGATCCCATGCGAATGTGTCGGTTTCACAAATGTTACCTACAACTGTATAAATTCGTTGAGGTCCGTTGGAATTACTGATGTTTTCGATGCGATGATATGCTTCGTAAAACATAGGACGTATTAAATGATTGAAGCCACTGTTCACACCAACAAAAACAGTTGCGGTTGTTTGTTTGATGACATTCGCTTTCACCACGAAAAATCCCGCTTCGCTTACAAGATATTTTCCAGGCTCAAACCATACTTCGAGTTGCCTTCCATTCTCTTTTTCATATAAGGCAAATGCCTCGCAAACTTTTTTACCAAGAGCAGCGACATCCGTTTTTACATCATCATCGTGATAAGGAACTTTAAAGCCGCTGCCCAGATCAATGAACTCAAGCTTAGGAAAATGACGCGCCATTTCAAACATCACTTCAAGCCCTTGCAAAAAAACATTCACATCTTTTATTTCACTGCCTGTATGCATGTGCAAACCTGCTACATGAAGATTCGTTGTTTTCACAATACGTTCTATGTGCCGTATTTGGTGGATGGAGATTCCAAACTTACTATCCACATGTCCTGTTGAAATTTTGAAATTACCACCCGCCATAATGTGCGGATTTAAACGAATGCAAATAGGATAGCTGTGGCCATACTTATTACCAAATTGCTCAAGAATGGAAATATTATCTATGTTGATGTTAACGCCTAATTTTTTACCTTCTTCTATTTCTTCAAAGTCAACGCAATTGGGAGTAAATAAAATTTCTTTTGACTCAAAGCCTGCTCTTAATCCAAGCTTTACTTCATTGATGCTAACACAATCGAGATTTGCACCCAACTGTTTCATGAGTTTTAGAATATTGATGTTGGTTAAAGCCTTGCATGCAAAAAAGAATTTTGATTTGCATAAAGAAAATGCATCTCTTAATTCGTTGAGCTTTTCTTCAATTTTTTCGGCGTGATATGCATACACAGGAGTTCCAAAACGATTGGCTGTTTCAATAAGTTGTTCTCTTGTTAACTGCGACATGTTGACGAAGATACGATTTGAATAAATGTTGTTATAAAAACAAAGTCCTCATTGACGAGGACTTTCTTCATTATAAAATTATTAAGTGATTAATTTTATTTTGCATCATCACTGTCTGCATTGTCCTCTTCTTTTGATTGATTATTTTTCTTTCGCTTCGATTCATTTTCAAGCGAAATATTTTCGTCATTGATTTTCCCGGCATCTTTTATATTTTGTTCAGAAGCGTTTATGTTTAGTGCTGTTTCGTCGGAAGATTGTTGTTCAGAATGCATTACCAAATCACCTTTGCTGTCAACAGAGAACAATGATTCTTCATCATCACCTGTTCTTGCATGGTCGGGATTTACAATAGTAGGTTCTACAAGTTGTTCGGCGAGCACTTCTTTAATTTTAGGAAGATCATCAGTTGAGTTGATGCCAAAATAATCCATGAAATTTTTTGAAGTACCATATACTAACGGCTTGCCCGGCAGTTCTTCATTTCTGCCGGTAATTACAATTAATTCTTTCTCAAGCAATTTTTGAATGCTGTAATCACTGTTAACGCCGCGAATACTTTCTATCTCCCCTTTGGTGATCGGTTGTTTGTAGGCTATAATCGCCAACGTTTCCAACGCCGCTGTGGATAAGCGTTTCAAAAAACGTTCTCCATTTAATTGTGCAAGTGTTTTATGATAATCTTTTTTGGTGAGGAACTGCCAACCGCCGCCACTTTCACGTACTTCGAAAGGATAAAATTCGCTTTGATATTTTTCATAAATGCCGCGAATGGAACTATCAACCTGCTCCGGAGAAATGCGTTCTTCCATAAAGCCGAAGGCATTATTGATGAGTTCAACAATCTCCAGTGTAGTTAATGGTTTTTCACTGGCAAAAATCAAAGCTTCTATATGAGGAATAATTTGAGAAAGTTCCATACCCCTATCCCCTAAAGGGGAATTTTTAAATTTCTAAAATAATTGAATTGTCACTTTTTAAGTCTAAGTTTTTCACCCCCTTTAGGGGATGGGGGTTACATTATCCTTTCAACGCTGCCGCACCGCTCACAATTTCTGTAAGTTCTGTTGTGATGGCTGCCTGTCTTGCTCGGTTATAAGAAATACGAAGAGTTTTTAAAAGTTCATTGGCATTATCAGTAGCCTTATCCATTGCCGTCATTCGTGCGCCATGTTCACTTGCATGAGCATCAAGAACAGCCTTGTATAATTGAGTGTTTAAAATTTTCGGCATTAATTCAGCGATCAGTTGTTCCTTTTCAGGTTCAAAAATAAAATCTGCTTTTTTTGTGCCTTCTTTTCTTTCTACTTTTGGAATAGGTAAAAAACGTTCGCACTGGAAACGTTGTGTAGCCGCATTTCTAAATTCACTATAAACAATCTCTACCACATCAAACTCACGGTTTTCAAAAGCTTTCATGGCAGCTTGAGCCGCAGCTTGCACATTCTCAAAGCGCAGGTCAAGAAAAATATCTTTATATGCATCACTTGTTTTATATCCAGAGCGAGATAAACTTTCATAGCCTTTTTTGCCGATGTTCCAAATGCTAATATTGCCCTTTTTTAACTGTGCAGAATATTTATCGGCAATCGTTTGTTTTGCAAGCTTTATAATGTTTGAATTATAGGCTCCTGCCAAACCACGATCGCTGGTAATAACAATTAACAACACTTTTTCAGCAGGTCTTTCTTCTGCCAGTTTCAGGTTTACATCGCCTTCCACATTGCTTACAATGTTGCTAAGCATTTCCTGCAACTTCTTTGCATAAGGGCGCATTTGCGTAATGGCATCCTGTGCACGGCGCAGCTTGGCTGCACTCACCATCTTCATAGCTTTCGTAATCTGCTGCGTGCTTTGAACCGATTTAATTCGATTGCGTACTTCTTTTAACTGACCCGGCATTTGTTAAGTTTTTAAAATCGGCGCAAAGGTAATAGAATCGGGGGACATTCCCTTTTCACGTCTGAACCTATAAATTTCTATTGGGTGCAGTGATGATTAACTTTACAGCTTAAAACAAAAACCTGTGAGGTTTCCAAAACCTCGCAGGTTTTATTATACTTGTAACGAAAGGTGTTAACTATTCTAACCCGCCAGCGGTCTCACCCAAATATTTCTGTAGCTAATTGGTTTGCTTGGGTCGCCATGTGCCTGTAATAAAATTGGCGAAGCTCCATGTGCTTTATAATAAGGTTTACCGATGTATAATGTAAAACCTTTCAATGCAAAATTATTTTGCACCAACACGCCATTATGAATCGCCGTTACACGTGCCGGAGATTTTAAAGAGCCATCTTCATTAAAGCGCGGAGCAGTCCAAACGATATCATACGTTTGCCATTCGCCCGGTTTTCTACAGGCGTTTGCCAGAGGAATTGCTTGTTTATACATTGCTGCAGTTTGACCGTTCACATAGGTTGTATTGTTGTAACAATCGAGCACCTGAATTTCGTAACCTATTTCACCGGGTCCAGGTGCTGCAAGAAATACACCACTGTTTCCCCGTGCCTGATCTTTGCCTTCAATGTCTTGGGGTATGCGCCATTCAATGTGCAATTGAAAATCCATGAAACGCTGTTTGGTTCTTATATCACCCGCTTTTTTGTTTACGGTGATAATGCCATTAGCAACATCCCACCCTGCGCCTTTTGTTGTATCGTTTGCAGAAATCCATTGATCAAGACTTTTGCCATCGAATAAAATGATTGCATCAGATGGAGCATCCTGTGATGTTGCACCGGGTGTTACAATGGGTGGCACAGGTGAATAAAATTCGGTTTCTTCATGTTTCATTGTTTTGTTTTCCGGCGGCTCACCTACAAGATATTTTGTTGTGTCTTGTGCATAAGAAGTAATCGCAGCAATGCAGGGAATGAGAAAGAGAATTTTTTTGTTCATGATGTTTTCGTTGTGGTTTTATTGTTCGATTGCTTTAAAAGTCTAACCGTCTTGGTCTGACTTTTATTTATTTTGAAACAGTGCAGATTTTTTTAGATTTTACAATTTACTCTTCGCATTAGGTCAGACCGGGGACGGTCAGACCTTAACGGGCTATCCTAAACTTTTGGGAGTGTGTAACCATTGTGATATTCTGCAGCAAGATATTTGTTCGCATCTTCGTCTTTAAACTTGTTTGCAGCCGCATCCCAATAAATTTTCTTACCTGTTCTAAATGCGATATTACCCATTTGGCAAACTGTTGCAACATGTGCGGCAGCTTGTACAGGGCATTTTAAATCTTCTATTTTTCTTGATTGCACTACTTCAACAAAATTCTTTGTATGCAAATCAAGACCGTTATCCACTTTTTGCTGACGTGCGACTGCTTCCATTTTATCCTGACCATTTATTTTTTCAGGAATCACTTCCCATCCGCCACGGTCAACAACGAGCGTTCCATTGTTGCCGATGAATGCAACGCCATGGTCTCTTTGATAAGGTCCGTCGTTAATGCCTGTTGCATGTTCCCATAACATATTGAAGCTGCCAAAATCATACACGGTTACCAATGTATCTGGCGTTTCTTCGGCATCATCTGGGTAAGCAAATTTTCCGCCGCTTGCCATAATAGTTTTCGGAACTTCTGCCTTTGAACCAAGCAATGCATAATCTATCATGTGAACGCCCCAATCGGTCATTAAGCCGCCGGCGTAATCCCAATACCACCTAAAGTTGAAATGAAAACGGTTGGCATTGAATGGACGTTTTTGGGCAGGTCCCAACCACATATCGTAATCAACACCTGCGGGTGGCTGACTATCAGGTTGCACCGGAACTGATTTCATCCATCCCTGATAAGCCCAAGCCTTTACAAGACGGACGTTGCCCAACTTACCGGAGTGCACAAAATCCATTGCATCCTGATAATGTTTGTTGCTGCGTTGCCATTGACCCACCTGCACAACACGATTGTATTTCTGTTGCGCAGCAACCATTGCAGCGCATTCAATAATAGAATTACCAACCGGTTTTTCGCAATACACATCTTTACCCGCGGTACATGCGTCCACCATTATTTTGCAATGCCAGTGATCGGGCGTGCCGATAACAACTGCATTAATATTTTTATCGTCGAGCAGTTTACGGTAATCGCCATAAGTTGCCGGTTTGATATTGTTTTTAGCAAGCTCTTCCATGCGTTTATCCAAAACATTTTTATCAACATCGCAAAGAGCTACCAATTGTGCTTGCGGGTTTTTTAACATGCTTGTAATGTCTGCCCAACCCATGCCGTTGATACCAATAGCGGCAACATTTATTTTATCGTTGGGAGAAATACGTTTGGATGCTTTTAATGCGGAAGGAATCAATGCAGAACCCAATACATAGGTTGATGTGTTTTGCAGGAATTTTCTGCGTTTCATACGGCTGTTGCTTTGCCCCCATCTCCGCCTGAGGCGGAGAGTGAAGAGTGGTTAAAAATTAAATAGTGTTTCGGGTTAAATGTACAGAACATCTGTTGAATAAAAACATGGTTGCAGAAAAATTTGAAATTTTTAGTGTGAAAATGACACTTAAATTTTTATTCGTCTTTGAAATTTTGCGACGAAGGCACAAAGACACAAAGTGACGTTGAGGAGGAATAAAAAAGATTTTGCAACC
>Ga0081539_10000623_pt1 | contig 71716 bp, 58 predicted proteins | sample TabmetS4T2R2_FD_71023 | JGI IMG/M metagenome (GOLD analysis project Ga0081539, IMG submission 71023) | Tabebuia heterophylla rhizosphere microbial communities from the University of Puerto Rico - S4T2R2 | ecosystem: Host-associated > Plants > Roots > Rhizosphere ...
GTCCGGCTACCAGCCCTGCTGCGTCCAGCCGGCTGAACAGGGCGCGAACAGTGGCCCACGTCGCCGCTCCGCCAGCCAACCAGGCCGCATGCAGACCAGAAATTCTCCACCCCACTGCGACTTTTTCAGCAGCCTGCTAGCACGGCCTGCAGGACCTAGGCCGCCATGACGAGGCGGAGGCGGCTGGCGAGCTCCTCCGAGCGATAGGGCTTGGGCAGCAGCGGCAGGTCCGTGGGCACCGCGTTCTCGCCGGCCAGGGCCTGGCCGGTATAACCTGAGGTGAGCAGCACCTTCAGCCCCGGCCGGATGCGCGCCGCCTCCACCGCGAGCTGCACGCCATTCATCCCGCCCGGCATGACGACGTCGGAGAACAGGATGTCGATGCGTTCCGGCCCGCGCAGCCGCTCCAGCGCCTCGACCGCATTGTTGGCGGCGATGACGCTGTAGCCGAGATCGGCGAGGTTCTCGATGACGGTGGCGAGCACGGCCGGCTCGTCCTCGACCGCGAGCACCGTTTCCCCGTTCGTCGCCCGCCGCATGGGCAGGCTCGGGCCTCCCTTTGCGGGGGTGACTTCGGGAGCGGCCAGGCTCGGCGCCACGGCGCTCGGCAGGAACATCTCGACGGTGGTGCCGACGCCCGGGGTCGAGCGCATCTCGACGAAGCCGCCGGCGGCACGCGTGAACCCATAGACCTGGCTGAGGCCGAGGCCGGAGCCCTTGCCGACATCCTTGGTGGTGAAGAACGGCTCGAAGGCGCGGGCGAGTGCGGCCGCATCCATGCCGACGCCGTCGTCGGCGACCGACACCACGACATAATTGCCCGGCTTCGCCTCGGGATTCCGGCCGGCCGTCCGCGCATCGAGGACGGCATTGCTGGTGGTGACGGTGACGCAGCCGCCGAGCTGCTGCACGGCATCGCGCGCGTTGACGACGAGGTTCAGCACCGCCGAGGCGAATTCGGTGGTGTCGATGCGGGTCGGGTGGAGCCCGGGATCGAGCGCGAAATCGAAGCGCACCGTCTCGCCCAAGGCCCGGCGCAGGAGCGATTCCGAGCCGAGCAGGAGGGCGTTGGGGTTCACAAGCTCGGGCCGCAGATCCTGCCGCCGCGCGAATGACAGCAATTGGCGCGTCAGCCGCGCGCCGCGCTCGCTCGCCTGCAGCCCGGCCTCGGCGAGCTTGATGATGCGCGCGCGGTCGTCCGGCCGCCGCAGGATGAGATCGAAGCCGCTCGTCACCACCATCAGGAGGTTGTTGAAGTCGTGCGCGATGCCGCCGGTGAGCTGGCCCACCGCCTCCATCTTCTGGGCCTGGCGCAGCGCCGCCTCGGCGCGGGCGCGCTCCTCGGCCGCGGCCTCGGCGCGGCCATGCAGCGCATCCACGTCGATGAGATAGGCCCAGAGGATCGCGAAGCCGGAGATCAGCGCGAGCCCCCTGCCGGCCATCCATCCCACCGTGCCGCGCGCGGCGCCGGTATAGGTCAGGAAATTGTCGAGGATGAGCAGCACGAGCGAGACCGCGATCCAGAGCTCGAGCACGCTCTGCCGGCCGCGTGTCGCGCGCCAGAGGACGAGGGTGGCGGCGATGGTGAGAAGCTGCACTGCGGGGCCGATGCCGGAGGTCACCATCGGCCAGTAGCTCGGCCCGACGGTCTGCGCGGGAAGCCAGGGCAGCAGCCGGGTCGCCACGACGAGCGACGCCGCCGCGGCGAGCACGGCGCAGAGCCCGCCGGCGATCGCGGCCACGGCGATGCGCGCATGCGGAACCGGGGCGGGCTTGGCGGCCAGCGCCAGGGCGTAGGCGAGCGCGGCGGTGGGCGGGCCGAGATGCCAGAAGGTCCAGAACCACAGCGTGGTCGGCGAGCCGGCGCCGAGCACCGGCTCGGGACCGAACACCCCGGGATAGCTCAGGAGCTGCAGGAGGACGATCAGGGTGGTGTAGAGGGTGCCGCTCGCCGCCAGCAGCAGCGGCAGCGACCGCGCGCGGCGGAATTGCGCATAGAGCACCCAGGCGCTGGCGCCGAGCACGACGATGAGGGCGGTCTGGTGCATCAGCACGAAGCCCGGGAAGGCGGGCGCCGGCAGCGCCGCGATCGGCAGCAGGGCGAGGCTCGCGACCAGCGCGAGGAGGCACAGCACCACGGCCACGCGCCGTTGACCCGAGCCGGCAGTCGCGCTTGCGAGGGGCGCCGGGCCGGTCCAGGATGAGCTGGGCGTTTCCATGAGGTGAGAAACTCTCGTTCCGGTCGGCCTGCGGAGATGGGAAGCGGCAGGCCGGGGCAGGCAGCTTGGCGAGACTTCCTTGAAGAAGTGGTTACCAGCCGGATCGAATTCCGGCCCTTGGCCGCCACGCGGACCGGCCGCGCGAGGCCGCGACCTGAGCCGCGCGGAACCCGGCTCGCCGGCAACGCGCCTCGCCGCGCCCGAGGCGCCGCGCGTGTCCTGCCCGCGAGCTTCGCTGGACCGTGGCGAAGGGGCGCCGCGCGCCGCCCCGGGGCGTTCGCTGCGCAAGACGCACGTTGCCATGCAGCACCTTCATCATCCGGCAGCCTCGCCGCGATGGTCCGGCTCTGCATGCCGTCGCATTGGCTCCCGCCTTTGCACGGGAGCGATTCGACGCATGCGACTCATCGGCATTGTGGGCGCCGGGCTGGCCTTCGCCGCGACGCCTGCCGTGGCGCAGAACACGGTCACCTGGCAGGGCGTGCGCCCGACGCTCAGCCTGGCCGATGGCGGCTTCACCCTGTCGCCGGTCGGCCGGCTCGATCTCGATGGCGGGTCCTATTTCGGCCAGGACGAGCCGGGCGGCTTCTCGAGCGGCGTCAATGTGCGCCGCGCGCGCATCGGCGTGCAGGGTACCATCCTGCGCGACTTCTACTACAACTTCACCTGGGACTTCGCGCCGCAGACGCCGCAATACCAGTCGCTCGGCGGCAAGGTGTTCGAGGCGCAGCTCGCCTATACCGGCTTGCGCTGGGCGACCATCCGGGTCGGCGCCTTCACGCCGCTGCACACGCTGGAATACTCCGGCAGCTCCTTCGAACTGCTGTTCATGGAGCGCGCCGCGATCACCAACCTGGTGGCGAGCCTCGGCAGTGGCGATACGCGGGTGGCGGCGGGAATCGAGGCGCATGGCGAGCGCTGGCTCGCCGCCGCCTACCTGACCGACGGCGTGCTCTCGACGCTGAACGACAACCAGCAGCGCGGCGCCGCCGCCCGTGCCGCCTTCCTGGCGCTGAACGAGGAGATGGTGCAGCTGCAGATCGGGCTGGGCGCCACCTATCAGTGGCGGCCCGGCCCCAACACCAGCGAGAGCGTCAGGCTGCGCGACTTTCCAGAGCTGCGCGTGGACGCCGAGCGGCTGCTCGACACCGGCAGCCTGCGCGCCAACTCCGCCTGGAGCCTGGGGCCGGAGGTCGCCGGCCGCATCGGGCCGGTCTATGTCGCGGCGGAGTACTACCACATCGGCGTCGACACCGAGGGCGGCGGCAATCGCGGCTTCGATGGCTGGTACGCGCAGGCGGCCTATCCGCTGCTGGGGCAGCCGCGCCAGCGCGAGGCGGCGCGCGGGGTGTGGCGGGCGCCCCGGGCGCCCGACTTCGATCCGGCCGCGGGCAATTGGGGCGCGCTGGAACTCGCCGGCCGCTACAGCACGGCCCGACTCAATGACGGGCCGGTGCGCGGCGGCCGCCAATCCATCTGGAGCGCGGCGCTGAATTGGTACCCGACCCGGCAGATGCACTTCACCGTCCAGTACCAGAACGGCACCGTGGCGCTGGACGAGGGGGACCGGCCCTTCCAGGCCTTCGGCTTCCGGCTCTCCTTCAACCTGTGAGCATCGGTTAAACCTTCGATCGGTGCGCGGCCGGCTGTTTCCTGCCGGCCGCGACTTGCTCTATCTCTCGGCCCATGCTGGCCCTTCGCAAGCGCAAGCTCCTCACGCCGCCGCCGTCGCGCACGCCGCATCCCACCGGCCAATTCGCCGGGGCGCAGCGCGACGCGCAGGGCCGCTTCCTGAACCCCGGCGGCGAGCGCGCGCTGCGGCCGATCCGCGGCATGCTGCGCTCCAGGCTGGAGGGCGGCGGCACCGCTTGGCCGCACCGGATCGTGGACCCCGCCTACCCGCAGCCGCCGAAGACCGTGCCGGCGGGGCATGTGGCGGTGACCTTCGTCGGCCATTCCACCTTCCTGCTGCGCTTCGCCGGCGGCCCGACCCTGCTCACCGATCCGATCTGGTCGGAGCGCTGCAGCCCGGTCCAATTCGCCGGGCCCCGCCGCGTGCGGGCGCCGGGCCTCGCGTTCGAGAAGCTGCCGCGGATCGATGCCATCCTGCTGAGCCACAGCCATTACGATCATTGCGACATCCCGACCCTGCAAAGGTTGCAGCACCGGGACCAGCCGCAGATCGTGACGGGGCTCGGCAATGCCGCGCTGCTGGCGCGCAAGGGCATGCGGGACGTGCTGGAGCTGGATTGGTGGCAGGATGCGCCGCTGCCGCATGGCGCGCGCGCGACCTTCCTGCCGGCGCGGCACGTGGCGGCGCGCTCGCCGCAGGATTTCGCGCGCACGCTGTGGGGCGCCTTCGGCGTGCAGACCGCTTCCGGCCGGCTCTGCTTTCTGGGCGATACCGCCTACGGCACGCATCTCGCCGAGATCGGGCGGCATGCCGGGCCATTCGGCGTCGCGCTCATCCCGATCGGCGCCTATGAGCCGCGCTGGTTCATGCGCATGATGCACATGGATCCGGAGGACGCGGTGCAGGCGGCACGCGCGATCCGCGCCAGGCGGTCGGTCGCGATGCATTTCGGCACCTTCCGCCTGACCCGCGAGCCGATCGACGAGCCGCCGGTCAAGCTCGCCGCGGCGCGGGCGGCGGCGGGCTTGCGGGAGGAGGAGTTCGTGGTGCCGGGGTTCGGGGAGACGCTGGTGCTGCCGCTATGAATTGAAGAGCTGGGGAAGGGAGATGAACTCCCTTCCCCAGACCCCATCCCTCCTTTTTTTGGCACTTGGCGCCGCTTCGTCCCGCACTCTTTGCCCGCGTGCCGTTGTCTGGTGGAGAACGGCGCTCGCCGCGCTTCCCCGTGGCCAAAAAAAGGAGGGTGGGGTCTGGGGCGGGAGTTCACTCCCGCCCCAGTGTCCATCGCTGGGCCTTTCAGCTCCGCGGCCTGATCAGGAACGGCAGCGTTTCCTCGTCCGACCTTGGCGTGAAGGTCATATTCGCGCGCCCTGCCCAGGCGGTGGGCAGGGTGACGATCGGGATATGCCCCGCAGCCTGCACCGTCATCGCCTGCGCGCGCTGGAGCAGCGTGCGGCGTTGCGTGTCGTCCATGGTGCGCATCGCTTCGGCGATGACGGCGTCGAGCGCCGCATCGGAGAAGTGGGTGACGTTGAAGGCGCCATAGCGGCCGCCCTGGCCCTGGTTGGTGTGGGCGAAGGAGGAGAGTGCATAGCCCGCCTCGCCGGTCAGCGTGCCCCAGCCGGCCATGGTGATCGGGTAGTCGCCGCGAGTGCGGGCGGCGAAGAAGATGGTGCGCGGCTGCGCGTTCACCTGCACCTCGAGCCCGATGCGCGCGAAGAGCTGGCCGAGGGCGGCGCAGGTGGCGCCGTCGCCGGGCAAGCGGTCCGAGGAGCAGTAGAGCGGGAAGCGGAAGCCGTTGGGGTAGCCGGCCTCGGCGAGCAGTGCGCGGGCGCGGGCGGGATCGTGGGGCAGCGCCGGCGGGTTGGGATCGGCGCCGAACATGTAATTGGGCATGAGCTGGTTGGCGACGGTGGCGGTGCCCTCGAACACCGATTGCGCGATGCCCTGGCGGTCGATGGCGAGCGAGAGCGCCTGGCGCACGCGCGGATCGCGGAAGGGGTTGCGTCCGAGCGGGTTGCCCTGCTTGTCGGTGATCAGGCGGATCGCCGGGCTGTTCGCGTCCTCGCGCACATCCGGATAGAGGATGAAGGTGTAGATGCTCTCGCCCTGGAACACCGCGATGTTGCGCTCGCGCCGAAGGCGGGCGATGTCGCCGACCGGGACGTAGTTGGCGAAATCCACGCGGTTGGAGAGCAGGCCGGCGACGCGCGCGGCGTCGTTGCTGATCTCGATCAGGGTCACCCGCGCCCAGGGCGCGTCGCCGCGCCAATGGCCTTCCGCGCGCTGGAGTGCAAGGTCGCCGCGCGGCGTCCAGGAGACGTAGCGGAAGGGACCGGTGCCGTTCGCCGCCTGGCCGCTGTTGAACTCCGGCGCGCGCGCGCCCTCGCCGATGCGGGAGGAAACGACGAACATCCGCGTCATGTCCTGCGGCAGCGCGGCGTTGGGGACGTTGGTGCGGATGCGGATGGTGTGGTCGTCGAGGATGTCCACGCCGGTGATGCTGCGGGTGTAGATGACGAGGCCGCCATCGGGGCCGGCGGCGCCGCGCACGCGCTCGATCGAGAATTTCACGTCGGCCGCGGTGAAGGGCGTGCCGTCGTGGAAGCGGACGCCCGGGCGCAGCTTGAACTCCCAGGTGGTGTCGTCGATGACGCGCCAGGATTCGGCGAGGCCGGGGCGGATCTGCAGGCGCTCATCCACTTCGACCAGGCTGTCGAAGACGTTGCGCAGCGCCGCGGCATGGTTGCCGAGCGCCATGAAATGGGGGTCGATCGCCTCCGGGCCGGCGCGCACGCCGATGCGGAGATCCTGCGCCGCGGCGGTGGCGGTCAGCGACAAAGCCGCGCAGGCGGCCAGGAACATGCGGCGCATTGACGCGATCTCCCCCAGGCGTAGCGTTGCGGTCCGAGCGCCGTAGCGTGGAACCGGAACGAGGAGATCGGCAAGTGGGCACGCGCTTCGACTTCACCGGCACCACCGTCGCGGTCACCGGCGCCGGGCACGGCTTCGGCCGCGCCATCGCCCGCTCCTTCGCCCGGTCCGGGGCGCGGGTTTACGCCACCGACCTCTCGGCCGAGGAGCTCGCCGAGACGGCGCGGCACGAAGGCGAGATCGTCACCAGCGCCTTCGACCTCACCGCGCCGGGGGCGGCGAAGCGCTGGATCGCGGGGATCGAGCAGAGCACGGGTGGGCCGGTCGGCGTGCTGGTGTCGAACGCCGGCGGGGTGCGCGGCCAGGTGATGCGGCCGGTGGAAGAGGTGCCGGAGGAGGATTGGCACGCGATCTTCGCGATCAACCTGCATGCCTGCTTCGCGCTGGCCCAGGCGGCGGCGCCGGGGATGAAGCGTGCGGGCAAGGGGCGAATCGTGACGATCTCGAGCGGTGCGGGGCTGCAGCCGAGCCGCACCGGCATCCAGGCCTATTGCAGCGCCAAGCACGGGCTGGTGGGGCTCACGCGCCAGCTCGCACACGAGCTCGGCCCGCATGGGATCACCGTGAACTCGGTGGCGCCGGGGCTGATCCTCAGCAACCCGGCCTCGATCGCGCAATGGGAGGGCTATGGCCCGGAAGGCCAGCAGCGCGTGCTCGCGGGCATCGCCATGCAGCGACTCGGGGAGGCGCAGGACATCGCCGATGCGGTGCTGTTCTTCGCCTCGGACCTGGCCGGCTACGTCAACGGCCAGGTCCTGTCGGTGGATGGCGGCAAGTAGCTACCAGCGGCGGTAGGCGCAGACCTGACGGGTGACGAGGCGCGGCACGGGGCGACCCCAGTAGTCGCGCCCCCAGACGCGGTGCGTCTCGATCCAGCAGGTCCGGCGCACCGGCGTGGCGTAGTAGTACTGGACGGGCTGCGCCTGCATGGCCGGGGCGGCGGGCGGCGCGACGGTCATCGCCGAGGCGGTCATCGGCAGCGCGGCGCCGAGCAGCCCGGCAACGGCGAGAGCGGCGAAGCGGACGGACATGGGACGATCTCCTCGGCTGTGCGCCATTGCCGGCGCGCAGCCGCATCATCCCCGCCGCGGTGCCCCGCCGCGCCGAAGCACTTCAGTCGCCGAGCGACTCGGAGCGTCCTCCTCCGCGGTTTGAACAAGACTGGGGGGCGGAGATGAACTCCGCCCCCAGACCCCCCCCTCCTTTTTTTGGCTCATGGGAAACGTGGCGAGCTCCGTTCTGAGCCCGACAACGCTGCGGCGCCTGAGAGTGCGGGAGCCACTCAGTGCCAATAAGCCAAGAAAGGGGGCGGAGTTCTCTCCGCCCCCACTCTTTCCAGGTCGAACGGAACCGCCGTAAGTCGCCGAGCGCCTCAGTAGCGGCGGTAGCCGCAGACGGTGCGCGGGACCCAGCGCACATGCGGGCGGCCCCAGCGATCGTACCACACGCGGCGCGCCGAGGTGGTCCAGCAGCGGCGCCGCGGTGGGCCATAGTAGTACTGCACCGTCTCCACCGGCAGCCCCGCCGCGGTCACCGGCAGCATGACCTGCGCCGGCGCGGCGCCTGCACCGAACAGCGGCGCCGTGCTCAACGCGGCGGCCAGCACCGCCATCTTCAGGGGCAAGCTCATGCAACCGGCTCCTCCAGAGTCGCTACGCCAGCATACCATCCCAGGTTTCGGGCGACCATGCGGCACCACCGCGGCGAGAATTCGCCCGCGGCGGCAGCGCTGCGGCGCGAGGCTTCACATCAGCGTGGCGAGCAGCCCGGCGAACAGCCGCGCGCGCGGCACCAGGCTGTCCACCAGGATGTGCTCCTCCAGCGTATGCATCAGGGCGCCGGCTACGCCGAGCCCGTCCAGCGTCGGCACGCCCATCGCGCCGGTGAAGTTCCCGTCGGAGCCGCCGCCGCTCGACTGCGAGGTGATGTCGAAGCCGATCGCGTTGGCGATGCGCCGCGCCTGCCCGTAGAGCGCCATCACCTTGGCGTCCGGCTCCCACACCGGCCGGGTGACGCCGCGCTTCACCTCGAGCGTCACGTCGTTGGTGGTGGCGCGCAGGCCGAGCATGCGCGCAACGCCGGCATCGAGATCCTCCTGGCGCTTCGCCATGGAGAGCACCTCGGCATCGCAGTGCGTAGTGACGCAATTCACCCACTGCCCGCCATGGATGACGCCGACCGAGAAGGTGCAGTCCTCGGTCGTCATTCCCTCGATCGCCAGCACCTGCTTGCACATCTCGCGGATCGCGCTGCGGCCTTCCGAAAGCCTTGCGCCGGCATGGCTCGGGCGGCCGGTGGTGCGCAGGTTGAAGCGCGCGATGGCGTAGCGGCCGGTCACCACGCCGCCATCGGCGCGCGCCGGCTCCGGCACCAGCACGAAGCGATGGCGTGCCGCCTCGGCCTCGATGAGGTCGCGGGTGGAGGGGCTGCCGATCTCCTCGTCGCTGGTCAGCAGCACCATCACCGGCAGCGGCGTCGGCAGGCGGGCGCGCAGCAGCTGGCGGATCGCCTCGATGGCGAGATAGGTGCCGCCCTTCATGTCGCAGATGCCCGGGCCGTAGCAGCGATTGCCCTCGCGCCGGATCGGCAGCTTCTCGAGCGTGCCGATGGGATGGACGGTGTCGAGATGGGCGAGCACCAGCACGCCCGGCGCGGCGTCGCCGGCCGGGTGCGGGAAGCGGGCGCGCACGCAGTCGCCCAAGCCCATGCGGCCGGCGATGCGCTCGACCCGCGCGCCGAGCAGGGCGAGGTCGCGGCCGGCGATGTCCATCATGCGGTTCACCGCCGCGGCGTCGAAGGTGGGGCTTTCGCACGCCACCCAGCCGGTCAGGCCCTGCAGCATCTCCTCGCTGTCGAAGGGCAGGCGGATCGCGGGCAGCTCCGCATGCTGGGCAGGCGCATCCATCACGGCACTCCGGCAGGATCGGTCGGCGCAGCCTGGGCGCGCGACGGGCGCAGGACAAGAGGCAGGGCTTCGCGGCCGCACCCCATGGCGTGCTACGCTCGCCGGCATGAGCGCCCCCCCACGCGGCCGGTTCAGACCGGCGCCGCAAGCCGGACTCGCCGTCTGGACGACGACCGAGCTCAGCCCCGCCGACTGGATGGTGCCGGTCGGCGCCGAGGACGCGGCGGAGCTGGAAGCGGCGCTCGCCGCGCTGCAGGGCCGCGCGCCCGGCAGCCCCGGCGAGGTCGCGCTGCCGCGCCTCGCCCTCGCCCTCGGCAATGTCGCCGCGCGGCTGGATACCGGGCGCGGCTTCGTGGTGCTGCGCGGCCTGCCTTTCGATCGCCACGGTCCGGCAGCGGCGGAAGCCGCGCTGCTCGCGCTCGGCGCGCATCTCGGCACCGCGCTGCCGGGCGAGCCGGGCGATGCCGGCCCGATCACCCGGCTGACGAGCCCCGTGGACGAGAGCTGGGGCAGCACCGCCGGCCCGCCGCGCTTCCATGCCGATGCCTGCGACGTGGTCGCCCTGCTGTGCCTGGCCAGCGCGCCCGGCTGCCCGCCGACCGTGCTGGTCTCCGCTGGCGCCGTGCACAACGAAGTGATGCGCCGCGACCGCGCCGCGCTCGAGGAGCTGTATCGCCCGGTGCCGCTGATGGAAGGCGAGCGCGTGGTGGAAGGCGCGGTGTTCCGGGTGATCGGGGGCGCGTTCAGCGGCCGCTACACCCGGGATGCGATCGAGGCCGCGGCGGCAAGCGCCCTGCCCGGCGCGCCGCCGCCGCCCGCCGGGCTGCGGCCGGCGCTCGACCTGCTGGACCAGGTCTCGGCCGATCCGGCGCTGGCGCTCAGGCTGGAGACGCGGCCCGGCGACCTGCTCTGCTTCAACCCGCATCTGGTGTGGAAGCGGCGCTCCCTGGAGCCCGCGGCAGGGGACGCGCCGCCGGCGCCGCAAGAGTTCCGCCGGCTGCGGCTGGCGACCCGCACCTCGCGCACCGCCCCCGCCGAAGCGGCGTGATGCGCATCCTGGTCGCCAACGCCAACACGACGGAGGCGATCACCGAATCCTGCGCCGCCTCCGCGCGCCGCGTCGCCGCAGCTGGCACCGAGATCATCGCAGCGACCCCGCGATTCGGGCCCGCCACCATCGGCACCAGGGCGGAGAACGCCGTGGCGGGACACGCGCTGCTGGAATTGCTGGCCGAGCATGCCGGGAAGGTGGACGCGGCAATCCTCGCCGTGTCGCACGACACGGCGCTGGAAGCGGCGCGGCAGCTCATGCCCTGCCCGGTGATCGGCATGACGGAGGCGGCGTGCTTCACCGCCTGCCTGCTCGGCGGCCGCTTCGGCCTGGTCACCTTCGGCAATGCCGCGACCTATCGCGAGCTCATCGCGCGCCATGGGCTGGCCGACCGGCTCGCCGGGCTGGCGGGCATCGCCGCGACGCCCCTCGAGGCGGTGCAGGCGCCGGAGGCGGTGGCGGCGAGGCTGCTGGAAGCGGTGGAAAGCCTGGCCGCGCAGGGGAGCGATGCGGTGATCCTGGGCGGTGCCGCGCTGGCCGGCTTCGATGTGCGGCTGCATGGCCGCACGCCGGTGCCGCTGCTGGACGGCATGGCCTGCGGCGTCGGCCTCGCCGAGATGCTGGTCCGGCTGCGCCTGCCGAAGCCGCGGACCGGCTCCTACGCGCCACCTGCGGGCCGGGCAACGATCGGGCTCGCTCCGGCGTTGGCTGCGCTGCTGGCCGGAGAGAAGGATGCGGCTCGAGGGACCTGAAAGCCGGAACGTGGAGGATCGCCGCGGCGCAGGCCCCGGCGGCGGCTTCGCGATCGGCGGCGGGATCGGCGGCGTGCTCCTGCTGGTGCTCGCCCTGGCGCTGGGCATCGATCCGTCGGAGCTGCTGCAGGGCGGCGGCGCGCCGGGCGGCTACCAGCAGCAGCAGCAGGCGGCACCGGGCCAGAGCGATCCGGCGCGGCGCTTCATCGCCCAGGTGCTGGGCGAGACGGAGCGCGTGTGGAGCGAGCAGTTCCGGGCGCAGGGCCGCACCTATCGCGAGCCGCGGCTGGTGCTCTACTCACGCGGGGTGCGGACCGGCTGCGGGCCGGCGCAATCGCAGGTCGGGCCGTTCTACTGTCCGTTCGACCAGCGCATCTACATCGATCCGGACTTCCTCGCCGTGATGCAGCGGCAGCTTGGCGCTCGGGGGGATTTCGCCGCGGCCTACGTAATCGCGCACGAGGTCGGGCACCACGTGCAGAACCAGTTCGGCGTGCTGGACCGCGTGCAGCAGCTGCGGCGCTCGGAATCGCCGGCCCAGGCCAACGCCATGCAGGTGCGGATCGAGCTGCAGGCGGATTGCCTGGCGGGCGTGTGGGCGAACCAGGCGCACCGCGCGCGGCAGATCCTCGAGCAAGGCGATGTCGAGGAAGGCATCAACGCCGCCAACGCGGTGGGCGACGACGTGCTGCAACGCCGCTCGCAGGGCTACGTGGTGCCGGAGCGCTTCACCCACGGAACCGGCGCGCAACGCGTGCGCTGGTTCCGCCAAGGGCTGGAGAAGGGCGACATCCGCGCCTGCGATACGTTCAGGGTGCAGCAGCCGTGAAAAAAGCTGGGGGGCGGAGTGAACTCCGCCCCCCAGACCCCCCACCTCCTTTTTTTGATGACGGGGAAGCGTGGGGAGCGCCGTTCTCAAACCCGACAACGCTTTGGCGCCTGAGAGTGCGGGAGGAGCCAGCACCAAGTAGTCAAAAAAAGGAGGTGGGGGGTTTGGGGGGCGGAGTTCATCTCCGCCCCCCAATCTTTTCAAACAGGGTCGCGGATAAGCGGCGAGGTGCTGCAATGGATGCCGCCGCCGCCCAGGCACACCTTGTCGTAGGGCACCAGGCGGACGCGGATGCCCGCCTTGTCCAGCGCCTCCTGCGTGCGTGCGCCGACGCGGTCGCTCATCAGCACGCGGCCCGGGGCGACGGCGAGGCAATTCACCGCCCAGGACGGATCCTCGTGGTTGAGCGGGATCATGCGGATGCCGAGGCGCTTCAGCTCCGCCATGAAGACGAAGGGGAGGATGACGGGGTTCACCAGCGCGACATCGTGATCCAGCATCACCAGCGCGCCGTCGATATGCAGTCGGTAGCCTGGCATCTGCACACGGATGAGGCGCGTGCCCTGCACGGCCAGCACGTCCTCCAGCTGGCGGGCGCCTTCCTCGTTGACGCGGGAGGAGATGCCGATGACGGCGACATCGGGGCGCAGATAGGCGAAGGAGCCGCCTTCGAGGAGGCCGGCGCCGTGGATGGTGCGCAGGATCGGCATGCCGAGGGCGGCGAGGGTTTCGGTGACCGGCGCTTCCTCGCCGCGGCGAATGCGCGGGCCCATGCGGGTGACCACGGCCCCACCGTTGACGGCGATGCAGGAATCACGGGTGTAGATGGATTTGTGGCGGCCGGAGGCGCAGCGCTTCAGGGTGACCACCTCCACCCCTTCGTCGCGCAGCGCGGCGGCGAGCGCATCGTGCTGCGCCTGCTGCTCGGCGAGGCTCGGCAGTACATCGCCGCGCCAATAGGCGCCGGTCCCGGGATCGCCGAAGGCGTTGAGCTCCGGAATGCGCGGGAGCGATTCGACGACGCGCATCTCCTCGCCCGGGCGATGCATCAGCACCATGCGCAGCCGGCCGACATCGGAATTGCAGCCCCAGCGCCGGCCCCAGCCGGCGACCTGCTCGCTCTCGGCGTGGAAGGGCGGCTCCGGCTCGCTGGCGAAGCGCTCGATCAGCATGTTGTAGCGGTGATCGAACTCGCTCATGGCGCGTGACATCGGCGTTTCCTCCCGGGCTCAGTCGTTGCGGCGCGCGCGCACCGCGCGGTCCAGCATCAAGAGCAGCGAGGTGAACAGGATCAGCAGCACGGCGACTGCCGCCATGGCGGGGTCGAGATTCTCGTTGATGCCGTCCCAGATGCGGCGCGGCAGGGTGAAGACCTCGCGCGAGGCGATGAACAGCACCAGCACCAGCTCGTCCCAGGAATGGATGAAGGCGAAGATGGCGCCGGAGAGAATGCCGGGCGCGATGCGCGGCAGGATCACCCAGCGCAGCGTCTGCACGAGCGACGCGCCCATGCCGCGCGCCGCCTGCTCGAGCCGCGGATCGAAGGCAGCGAGTGCGGTGGAGACAGTGATGACGACATAGGGGATGCCGGTGACGCCATGGGCGATGACCACGCCGAGGACGCGGTCGAGCAGGTCCAGCCGGCCGAAATAGCGGTAGAGGCCGACGGCGTAGACGATGGACGGCACGATGAGCGGCAGCAGCATGAGGCCGCGGATCAGCTCCGTGGAGCGCCGGGCGAGGCGCCAGCAGCCGATGGCGCAGAGCGTGCCCGCGGTGACGGAGAGGGCGGTGGCGCCCACTGCGATGACGAAGGACTGCCAGATGGAGCCGAGCCATTCGGGCGAGCCGAGGACCGTGCCGAAATGCCGCAGGCTGAGGCCTTCCTGCGGCAGGGAGAGGAAGCGCTGGTCGGTGAGCGAGACCGGCACGACGATGCTGATCGGCAGCAGCAGGTAGAGCACCGTGGTCCAGGCGATGGCGCGCGCGAAGGAGCCGGGTGCGTAGGCGCCCTGCATCACGCGCCGGCCCCGAAGACGCGGCGCAGATCCACGATGCGCGAGAACACGGCGAGAGTGAGCAGGATGGCCAGCACCAGTACGGTCGCCATCATGGTGCCGAGGCCCCAGCGGATGAGATCGAGGATCTGCAGGCTGATCCATTCGGCGACCATCAGGGTCTTGCCGCCGCCGAGGATTGCGGGGGTGACATAGAAGCCGAGGGTGAAGATGAAGACCAGCACGCCGGCGGCGTAGATGCCGGGGCGGGAGAGCGGGAGGAAGACGCTGCGGAACGTCTGGCGCCGGCTCGCGCCCATGCCGCGGGCGGCGGTCAGCAGCCGCGGGTCGATCTCGCGCATGCTGGCGAGCATGGGCAGCACGGCGAAGGGCACCATGTAGTGGACCATGCCGACGATGATGCCGAATTCGTTCCAGACGAGCTCGAGCGGTTCGTCGATCACGCTGGCGCCGAGCAGGGCGTTGTTCACCAGGCCCTGGCGGCGCAGCAGGGTGACCCAGGCGAAGGCGCGCACCAGCACGCTGATCCAGAGCGGGACGAGCACGCCGAGAAGCCACCAGCCCTGGGCGCGCGGGCTGGCGAGGGCGATGACGTAGGAGAGGGCGTAGCCGAGCAGAAGGGCGATGGCGGTGGTGATGATGCAGATGCGGAGCGTGGTGAGGATCACGCGTTGCACGCTCATGGAGGTGAACAGGCGCTCGTAATTGCCGAGGCCGGGTTCCGGCTCGCTGACGCTGATCGCCAGGACCTGGAGGATGGGTGCGATGTAGAAGGCCGCGAGCAGCAGGAAGGCGGGGAGGATGAGGGTCCACCAGCCGGCGTCGCGGGACCAGGAAGGCGCCAGGCTGCGCGGAACCACAACCTCGCTCAAGAGCGCACCCCCAATCCCGTTCCTCTGTTCGGTTGCACGCGCCGTTCCTCCGTCCCGGCCGCAAGCTCCAGGCGCGCGGCGGCGGTGCCGGGGTCAAGGATCGGCGAAGCCGACCGGCGAAGCCGGCGCGCAGCGTCCTTGACGCCGGCGCCGGCGCCGCGCGACGCTCGACGCAAACGGGGCGCCGGCAGCCTCACGCCGCATCCTCCGCCACCGGCACGGAGGCATCCGCGCTCCAGCCCAGGCGCACCGGCAAGCCTTCCGAGGGCGTGAAGGGCGCGCGCCACGCCGGCATGACCAGCCGCAGCTCGCCAAGATCGCGCGCCGCCACGCGGAGCGAGAAGTCGGCCCCGAGATAGGACCAGGCGGCGATCGTGCCAGCCACTTCGTTGTCGGCGGCTTCGCCCGGGCCGAGCAGAGCAATCTTCTCCGGCCGCAGAGAGAGCAGCGCCGGCGTGCCCAGCGCCGGGCGTGTGGCTGCTGCCTGGCTCACCCGCGTGCCGCCGATCGCCACCCCGAATCCGCCCGGCATCGCCTCGCGCACCGTGCCTTGCAGGAAGTTCGACTTGCCCAGGAAGTCGGCGACGAATCGCGTGCTCGGGCGTTCGTAGAGCTCGCCGGGGGATCCCGCCTGCACCAGCCGCCCGTGATCGAGGATGGCGATGCGGTCCGACATGGACAGCGCCTCTTCCTGATCATGCGTCACGTTGACGAAGGTGCGGCCGACGCGGCGGTGCAGGGCCTTCAACTCCTCCTGGAGATCGGCGCGGAGTTTCTTGTCGAGCGCCGAGAGCGGCTCGTCCAGCAAGAGCAGCGCCGGCTCGAACACCAGCGCGCGCGCCAGCGCCACACGCTGCTGCTGGCCGCCCGAGAGCTGCTTCGGCAGGCGGTCGGCGAAGCGTTCGAGCTGCACGAGATCCAGCGCGGCGCGGATGCGCATGTCGCGCTCCGCGCGCGAAAGGCGGCGCACGCGCAGCGGGAAGCCGACATTTTCGGCGACCGTCATGTGCGGGAACAGGGCGTAGCCCTGGAACACCATGCCGAAATTCCGCCGTTCCGGCGGCACGCCGGTGATGTCGCGCCCGTCGAGCAGGATCCGCCCTGCGGTGGGCGCGACGAAGCCGGCGATCGCCATCAGGATGGTCGTCTTGCCGGAGCCGGAGGGGCCGAGCAGGGTAACGAACTCGCCCTGGCCGATCTCGAGCGAGACGTCCTCGACGGCGACGAAGGCGCCGTAATGCTTGGATAGACCGTGCAAGCGCAGCGCATGGCCGGAGGCGGCGCGTGCCGGCTGCGGCGCGATTTCCGCTGCGGCGCTCACGGCCGGCAGCCCAACTGCGCGATCAGCCGATAGGCGGCGGCGAGGTCCTCGCGCAATTCGCGCTCGCTCGGCACGCGGTCGGGGTCCGGCCTTCGCGGCGGCGGCAGCGCCATGTCAGTAGCCTCGACTGGGATCGTAGAGGTTGGGGAGCGGCTCGCCCCGCTCATGGCCAGCGATCGCCGCGGCGACATAACGCGCCCGCTCCCGCCGGTTCGGCAGGCTCGCGAGATGCGGCGTGACGATCAGCCTGGGATGCGCCCAGGCGGGATGCTCGGGCGGCAGCGGCTCGGGATCGAACACGTCCAGCACCGCGCCGGACAGTTGTCCGTTGTCCAGCGCAGCCAGGATGTCGGCGAGGTTCTGCTGCACGCCGCGGCCGACATTCACGAGCTGCGCGCCGCGTGGAAGCCGCGCGAGCAGCGGCGCCGCGATGAGGCCGCGCGTCTCGGGCGTCGCCGGCAGCAGGCAGACCAGGATGTCGGTGCTCGCGAGGAAACGCGGCAGTTCCGCATCGCCCGCGAAGCTTTGCACGCCGGGCAGCGTCTTGCGGGTGCGTGACCAGCCCTGCACGGGGAAGCCGAGGCCGCACAGCATCGCCGCTGCGCGGCTGCCCATCGCGCCGAGCCCCATGATGCCGACGCGCCGCTCCGGCGCGGTGAAGGGCGGCTCGAAATAGTCCCAGTCGCGCGCCGCCTGCGCGATGCCGATGCGCCGGCCGTCCTTGAGCAGCGACAGCACCGCCCAGCACACGAACTCGCCCATGCGCTGGGTCGCCTCCGGCGGCACGCAGCGCACGATCGGCACGTGCTTCGGCAGCAGCGGATCGGCGAGGATGTTGTCCACGCCGGCACCGGATCCGAAGATCGCCTTCAGCCGCGGCAGCTTCGCCAGCCGCCCCGGCTCCGGATCCCACACCAGCACGTAGCGCACATCCGCGGGGTCCACCGGATCGTCCCACCAGCGCACCTCGAGTGCCGGCAGCGCGGCGCTGAAGGCCTCCCGCCATTCCGGCACGGCCGCCTCGCCGCCCGACTTCACCAGCAGGATCACCGCGCCGACCCCATATCGCAGCGCAGCAAGGCTGGACTCATCCGGTCACGGTGTCGAGGTAGTCGGCATTCGCCTGCTGGTAATTCGCGCCCCACCAATTGCCGTCCAGCACCACCTGCACGCGCGCATTGTCGGGATCGGTCGGGTTGTTCTTGCGCAGCTCCGGCGGCACCAGCGCCGCAGCGCGCGGATTGGCGGGGCCGTTGCCGAGCAGGCCGAGCAAGCCGACCTGCGGCTCGACATTCTTCATCATGGAGGCGAGCAGGCGCTGCGCCCCCTCCCCGCCCGGATTGCCGCGCGGGATGACGAAGATGCCGGCCTGCAGCAGCGCCTGCGGCCAGACGAATTTGATGCGGCCCTGGCTCTCGCGCTCCAGCACCGTCGCGCGGGTGTGCCAGATGATGCCCATCACTGCCTCGCCGGTGCGCAGGAACTGCTCGGATTCGGAGCCGCTGTTCCAGAACACCGCGTTACGCCGCAGCTCCGCCACGCGGCGCAGGCAGGCGCGCACATCGAGCGGATAGAGGTTGCGCGGATCCTTGCCGAGCGACATCTGCGCGGCATCGAGCACCGCGAGCGCGTCCCGCCGCAACAGCCGCGTGCCGGGGAAACGCCGGATGTCCCAGAAATCGGCCCAGGATTGCGGGCCGCCCTGCGGGAATTTGCTGCTGTCGTAGCAGAGCACCGAGCTGAAGGAGTAGGGCGCGGCGCCGTATTCCAGGGTGAAACTGGGGTCTATCACGTCGTCGCGGCTGATGATCGAATAGTCCATCTTGCTCAGCAGGTTCTGCCGGCCCAGCAGCACGGAGGAGGAGGCCGAGGAATCGCAGAGATCCCAGGTCACCCGCCCGCTCTCCACCATGGAGCGGATGCGGCCGGCGGAAGGCCCGGTGCTGTCCTGCACCACGCGCCAGCCGGGATTGGCCTCCATGAAGGGCTGGCCGTAGAAGCGGCCGAAACCCTCATTGGCGAGGCCGCCCCAATTGACCATGACGAGCTGCCGCTGCTGCGCCGCCGCCTCGCCCGCCCAGGGCAGCACGCCCAGGGCCGCCAGGCCCAGCATGAGCGTGCGCCGGCTGACCTCGCCGTTCCGCCACCGACGCAATGCCAGCGCGATGCAATCCTGCTGGAAGGTCTGCATGACCGTCCCCCTTGTCCGATGGGCCTGGCCGGCGTGAAGTCTCCCGCATGCAAATCACCATGAGCGGCGCTTCGCGGCAATGACCCAATCGCAATCCCTGTTCGCCCCCGGCTTCAAGGCCCGCCCCTGGTGGTGGGAAGCCGCCGAGCCGGCGGAACGCCCCACGGCACTGCCGGAGCAGGCGCAGATCGCCATCGTGGGCGGCGGCTATGCCGGGCTGTCGGCCGCGCTTACGCTGTGCCGGCTGGGGCACAAGCCGGCCGTGCTGGATGCGGAACGCATCGGCTGGGGCGCGTCCTCGCGCAATGGCGGCATGGTGTCGGGCGGGCTGAAGCTCGCCTCGGGGCAATTGGAGCAGCGCTTCGGCAAGGAACAGGCGCACGCGATCGTCACCACCGCCGCCGCCTCCTTCCCCTTCCTCGAGGAGACGCTCGCCCGCGAAAGGATCGACTGCGACTATGTGCGCTGCGGCCGCTTCGTCGGCGCCTGGACGCCGAAACACTACGACGCCATGGTCGCGAAGGCCGAATGGCTCGCGGAGATGACCGGCCTGCCGACCGAGATGCTGCCGCGCGAACGCCAGCGCGAGGCGCTCGGCAGCGATCACTACCATGGCGGCATGCTGGTCGCCGCGACCGGCAGCCTGCATCCCGGGAAGTATGCGCGCGGCCTCGCCGCGGCCGCGGAACGCGCCGGCGCGATGCTGGTGGACCATGTGCGCGTCAGCGGCATGCGGCAGGAGGGCAGCGGCTTCCGAATCGCAAGCGACAAGGGCGAGCTGCGCGCCGATGCCGTGCTGGTCGCCACCAACGGCTACTCGCTCGGGCCGAATGGCAGCGCCGCCATGCCATGGCTCGCGCGGCGCGTCATCCCCGTCGGCTCCTACATCATCGCTACCGAAGAGCTCGGCGAAGCGACCATCGACCGGCTGTTTCCCGGCCGCCGCATGGTCACCGAGAGCAAGCGCGTGCTGAGCTACTTCCGCCCCTCGCCGGACGGCAAGCGCGTGCTGTGGGGCGGGCGCGCCAGCTTCAACCCGGTCTCGCCGGAAGAAGCCGCGCCACGCCTGCACGGCTTCATGACCGACGTCTTCCCGGAGCTGAAGGCGACGCGGATCACCCATGCCTGGACCGGCAACGTCGCCTTCACCTTCGACTTCCTGCCGCATATCGGCGTGCAGGACGGCATCCACTACGCCGCCGGCTGCCAGGGCAGCGGCGTCGCCATGGCGACCTGGCTCGGCCACAACGTCGCGTTGAAGATCGCCGGCGCCAGCAACGCGCCCTTCGCGCTGGACAATCGGGAATTCCCGACGCGACCTTTCTACAAGGGCGATCCCAGCTGGGTCCTGCCGGTGGTCGGCGGCTACTACCGCCTGCGCGACCGGATCGAGCGGATCGCCGCCTGACGAAGGACGCGGCGTCGGCGGGGGCTTTCGGCCGGCGCGGTGCGCTGGGTGGAGAGGTGCGTGGGAGGGCGCTGCCCTCCCACACCCTCCCGCTGGGGGGCGACCTCGCCCCCCAGACCCCGAGGGCAGGTCCGGGAAAGGGAGAGGGGCATAGAGCGCGCGCCAAACCAGCGCGCGTCCTGTGCCCCTCTCCCCTTCCCGGACCTGAATCCCGAGCCGGGGTCCGGGGGGCGGCTCGCCCCCCGGCGGGGGTGCAGGGGGCAGCGCCCCCTGCGCAGCTCTCTCAGCCCAGCGCACCGCCCCGGGCCGAAGAGCCCGGCCTACAGCCGCACCTTCAGCAGGTTCGCGATCTCGCCGACGATGCCGCGGCGGAAGGCGAGGACGCAGGCGACGAAGATGCCGCCTTGGATCACGGTGACCCAGGCGCCCATTTCCGCCAGGTAGTTCTGCATGGTGACGATCACCGCGGCGCCGACCACGGGGCCGAACACGGTGCCGAGGCCGCCGACCAGGGTCATCAACACGACTTCGCCCGACATCGCCCAGTGCACGTCGGTCAGCGTCGCGATGCCGAAGACGAGGGACTTGGTCGCCCCGGCGACACCGGCGAGGGTGGCGGAGAGGATGAAGGCGACCAGCTTGTAGTCGTCGGTGCGGTAGCCGAGGGAGGTGGCGCGCGGCTCGTTCTCTCGGATCGCCTTCATCACCTGGCCGAAGGGCGAGTGGACGATGCGGTGGATCAGCAGGAAGCCGCCGAGGAAGATCGCCGCCACCACCCAGTAGAGGGTGAGGTCCTGGCCGAGCGGGATGGCGCCGAAGAGCGAGCCGCGGGGAATCGCCTGGATGCCGTCCTCGCCGCCGGTGAAGGGCGCCTGGACGCAGAAGAAGTAGATCATCTGCGCCAGCGCGAGGGTGATCATAGCGAAGTAGATGCCCTGGCGGCGGATGGCGATCCAGCCAAACACCGCGCCTTGCAGCCCGGCGACGATGCCGCCGGCGATGATGGCGAGCTCCGGCGTCAGGCCCCAGACCTTGGCGGCGTGGCCGGCGATGTAGCCGCCCATGCCGAAATAGGCGGCGTGGCCGAAGGAGAGCAGGCCGACATAGCCGATCAGCAGATTGAAGGCGCAGGCGAAGAGCGCGAAGCAGAGCAGCTTCATCAGGAAGACGGGGTAGAGGAAGAACGGGCCGACCGCGAGGATCGCGACCAGGATCGCGAGTGCCGCGAGCTGCGGCCTGGTGAAGCCCCAATAGGCCTCGCGCGCGCCGGAGACCGGCGCGCGCAGGACGGCGGTGGTTTCGGACGCCATGGCGTCAGGCCCTCCCGAACAGGCCGGCGGGTCGTGCCAGCAGCACGATCGCCATGATGACGAAGATCACGGTGGCCGAGGCTTCGGGGTAGAAGACCTTGGTGAGGCCTTCGACGATGCCGAGGCCGAAGCCGGTGATGACGGAGCCGAGGATGGAGCCCATGCCGCCGATCACCACCACGGCGAAGACCACGATGATGAGGTTGGAGCCCATCTGCGGGTTCACCGAGTAGATCGGCGCGGCCAGCACGCCGCCGAGGGCGGCGAGTGCGACGCCGGCGCCGTAGGTGAGGGTCACCATCCGCGGCACGTTGACGCCGAAGGCCTGCACCAGCGCGGCATTCTCGGTGGCGGCGCGGAGATAGGCGCCGAGGCGCGTCTTCTCGATCAGCAGCCAGGTGGCGAGGCAGGTCGCGAGGGCGGCGATCACCACCCAGCCGCGATAGATCGGCATGAACATGAAGCCGAGGTCCCAGGCGCCCTGGAGCTCCGCGGGAATGCGGTAGGGCAGGCCGGAGGAGCCGAACTCGTTGCGGAAGATGCCCTCGATCACCAGGCCGACGCCGAAGGTGAGCAGCAGCCCGTAGAGATGATCGAGCTTGTACAATCGGCTGATCATCAGGCGTTCGAGGACGATGCCGGTGATGCCGACGACGATCGGCGCGATAATCAGCGCCCACCAGTAATTGAGGCCGGCCCATTCCAGCAGCATCCAGGCGGCGAAGGCGCCCATCATGAACTGGGCGCCATGGGTGAAGTTGATGATGTTGAGCAGGCCGAAGATCACCGCGAGGCCGAGCGAGAGCATCGCGTAGAACGCGCCGTTGATCAGCCCGAGCAGGAGCTGCCCGAAGAGCAGCGGCGCGGGGATGCCGAAGATGTCGTCCATGCGGGTCCTTCTCTCGCTGCTCTAGCTGCGCACCAGCTGGCAGCCGCCTTCAGCCAGCGGCCGGAAGGCGTCCTCGCCTGGCGTGGTGGCGACAAGCTTGTAGTAGTCCCAGATGCCGCTGGATTCCGCGGGCGACTTCACCTCGAAGAGATAGACGGGGTGGAGCTTGCGGCCATCCTCGCGGATGCGGCCAGGGCCGAAGGCGTCGTCATCGGTCGGCATCGCCTTCATGCGCTGCACCGCCTCTACGCCCGAGGCCTTGGCGCGGGCGGCGCCGAGCTCGGCGACGGCCTTGAGGTAGTGCAGCGTGGCGCCGTAGCAGCCGGCAGGCACCATGAAGGGCGGGCGGCCCTGGTTGTTGGGGCGGATGCGTGCGGTCAGCGCGCGGGTGCGGTCGTTGAGGTTCCAGTAGAAGCTTTCGGTCAGCACCAGGCCCTGGCCCTGTTCGAGGCCAAGGGCGTGGACATCCGCGACCCCCATCAGCAGGGCGGCGAGCTTCATGCGCCGATGCAGGCCGAACTCGCGCGCCGACTTGATGGTGTTCACCGTGTCGGTGCTGGCGTTTGCCATGCCGAGCACCTTGGCGCCGCTCGCCTGCGCCTGGACCACGAAGGCGGAGAAGTCGGTGGTCGCCGGGAAGGGATAGCGGACCGCGCCGAGCACGCGGCCGCCCGCATTCTCCACGAAGCGCGCGGTGTCGCGCTGGAGCGCATGGCCGAAGGCGTAGTCGGCGGTGATGAAGAACCAGGTGTCGCCGCCGCTGCGCACCACGGCGCCGCCGGTGCCCTTGGCGAGCATGTAGGTGTCGTAGGTCCAGTGCACCGTGTTGGGGCTGCACTGCGCGCCGGTGAGATCGGAGGTGGCGGCGCCCGAGTTCAGGAACACCTTGTTCTTCTCGCGCGCGATGCCGGCGATGGCGAGCGCCACCGAGGAGGTCGGCACGTCCACGATCGCGTCAACGCCCTGGTCGAACCACTGGCGCGCGATATTGGCGCCGACATCGGGCTTGTTCTGGTGATCGGCGGCCAGGACTTCGACGGTGAAGCCGCGATTGGCCATCTCGGAAGCGGCCTGCTGGGTCAGCACCGCGCTGCCCGGCCCCGTGGTGTCGCGATAGGGGCCGGACATGTCGCTCAGTACGCCGATGCGGATGGTGGCGGCCTGCTGGGCGCGGGCATGCGAGAGCGGCAGGGCGGCGGCCGCGCTGCCGGCGAGAAGCGTGCGGCGGCCGAGCGCGGTCATGGCGTCAGCTCCGCACCAGCGGGCAGCTGCCTTCGGCGAGCGGGCGGAAGGCCTCCTCGGCCGGCGTGGTCTGCAGCAGCTTCATGTAGTCCCAGGGGCCGCGGGATTCCGCCGGCGACTTCACCTCGAACAGGTAGGAGGGGATGATGCGCCGGCCGTCCTGGCGGATGGTGGCGCGGCCGAAGGCGTCGTCCTCGGTCGGCATCGCCTTCATGCGGTTGATGACCTCCACGCCGGAGGCCTTGGCCGCCGCGATGCCCATATCGGCGACCGCCTTCAGGTAGTGCAGTGTCGCCGAGTAGTTCCCCGCCGTCACCATGTTCGGCACCTGGCCGTTGACCAGGCGCGGCCGCACGCGCTGGGTGAAGGCGCGGGTACGGTCGTTCATGTCCCAGTAGAAGCTTTCGGTCATCACCAGCCCCTGCGCGGCCTCGAGGCCGAGGGCATGGACATCGGCGATGAACATGAGCAGCGCGGCGACCTTGGTGCCGCGGCGGTTGAGGCCGAACTCGGCGATCTGCTTGATGCAGTTGGTGGTGTCCTGCCCGGCATTGGCGAGGCCGATCACCTTGGCGCGGCTCGCCTGCGCCTGCACCAGGAAGGCGGAGAAATCGGTGGTCGCAGGGAAGGGATAGCGCACGCCGCCGAGCACCCGGCCGCCGCCTTCGCGGATGAAGCGGGTGGTGTCGCGTTCCAGCGCATGGCCGAAGGCGTAGTCGGCGGTGATGAAGAACCAGCTGTCGCCACCCGCGCGCACCATGGCGCCGCCGGTGGACTTCGCCAGCATGTAGGTGTCGTACACCCAATGAATGGTCGTCGGCGCGCATTGCGGGCCGGTAAGGTCGGCGGTCGCCGAGCCGACATTGACATAGGCCTTGTTCTTCTCGCGGCAGATGCCGTTGACCGCGAGGCCGATCGAGGAGGTCGGAACGTCGAGGATCATGTCCACGCCGTCGCGGTCCAGCCATTGGCGGGCGATGTTGGCGCCGACATCCGGCTTGTTCTGGTGGTCGGCCGAGAGGATCTCGACCGTGAAGCCGCGATTGCCGAATTCCTGCGCCGCCGCCTGGGCGCAGGCGACGCCGTTGACGCCGGCGATGTAGCTGTAGCTGCCGGACTGGTCGTTCATCACGCCGATCCTGATGGTGTTCGCCTGCGCCCTGGCGCGCGACAGCGGCGCCGGGAGCATCGCTGCGGCGGTGCCGGCGGCAAGCAGGCCTCTGCGCGTGAGATCCATCGTGAACGTCTCCCTGTGTATTCTCGAAGCGTCGGGGCGGGCGGGGGTTGGCTCCCCCGCTCCGCCTGCATGTCCTAGCTGCGCACCAGCGGGCAGCCGCCCTCGTTGAGCGGGCGGAAGGCCTCCTCGGCCGGCACGGTCTGCAGCAGCTTGTAGTAGTCCCAGGCGCCGCGGCTTTCGCCCGGCGCCTTGACCTCGAACAGATAGGCGGGGTGGATCTTGCGCCCATCGGCACGGATCGAACCGGCGCCGAAGGCGTCGTCCTCGGTCGGCATCGCCTTCATGCGCGCGACCGTCGCCGCGCCATCCGCCTTTGCGGCCGCGGCGCCCAGATCCGCCGCGGCCTTGAGGTAGTGCAGCGCCGCCGAGTAGCAGCCGGCCTGCACCATGGATGGCTTGGCGCCGCCCGCGAAATGCTGCTGGACGCGCTGGGTGAAGCCGCGGGTACGGTCGTTGAGGTCCCAGTAGAAGGTTTCGGTCAGCACCAGGCCCTGCGCGGTCTGCAGGCCGAGCGACTGGACATCGGTGATGAAGACCAGGAGCCCGGCGAGCTTCACGCCGCGGCGGGTCAGGCCGAACTCGGCCGCCTGCTTGATCGAGTTGATGGTGTCGCCGCCCGCATTGGCGAGGCCGATCACCTTGGCGCGCGAAGCCTGCGCCTGCACCAGGAAGGAGGAGAAGTCGGTGGTGCCCGGAAACGGCGTGCGCACCTGGCCGAGCACGCGGCCGCCCTGCTGGCGCACGAAATTGGCGGTGTCGCGCTCCAGCGCGTGGCCGAAGGCGTAGTCGGCGGTGATGAAGAACCAGCTGTCGCCGCCGGCGCGCACCATCGCACCGCCGGTCGAGCGCGCCAACATCCAGGTGTCGTAGGTCCAGTGGATGGTGTTGGGGCTGCACTGCGCGCCGGTCAGGTCCGAGCTCGCGGCGCCGGAGTTCAGATAGACCTTGTTCTTCTCGCGCGCGATGCCGGCGACCGCGAGTGCGACCGAGGAGGTCGGCACGTCGAGGATCACGTCCACCCCGTCGCGGTCGAACCACTGCCGTGCGATGGTGGAACCGACATCCGGCTTGTTCTGGTGGTCGGCCTGGACGACCTCCACCTGGAAGCCGCGGCTGCCGAACTCCTGCACCGCCTGGCGGACGCAGGCGGTGGAGCCCGGCCCGGACAGGTCGCGGTACAGTCCCGACTGATCGTTCAGCACGCCGATCTTCAGCGTGTTGGCGGCCTGCGCGCGGGCGCTGCGCCAGGGCAGCGCGCCCGTGACGGAAGCGGCCGCGCCGGCGGCCAGCAATTCACGACGTCCAAGCGACATTCCGACTCTCCCTACACCGCGCCCCGGCTGGCGGCGCGTGGTTCAGCTTCGCACCAAGGGGCAGCCGCCTTCGGCGAGGGGGCGGAACGCCTCCTCGGCCGGGGTGGTCTGCAACAGCTTGTAGTAGTCCCAAGCGCCGCGGCTCTCGCCCGGCGCCTTGACCTCGAAGAGGTAGGAGGGGTGGATCTTGCGCCCATCCTCGCGGATGCGGCCCGCGCCGAAGCAGTCGTCCTCGGTCGGCATCGCCTTCATGCGCGCGACCGCCGCGGCGCCATCCGCCTTCGCCGCCGCCACGCCCATCTCCTGCACCGCCTTGAGGTAGTGCAGGGTCGCGGCGTAGCAGCCGGCATGGGTCATCGCCGGCATGTTCGGCGCCATGGCGGCGCGGACCTTGTCGGTGAAGGCGCGGGTGCGGTCGTTGAGGTCCCAGTAGAAGGTCTCGGTCAGCACCAGCCCCTGCGCGGTCTGCAGGCCGAGGGCGTGGACGTCGTTGATGAACATGAGCAGCGAGGCGAGCTTCACGCCGCGCCGCGTCAGGCCGAATTCCGCCGCCTGCTTGACGCAATTGGTGGTGTCGGAGCCGGCATTGGCGAGGCCGATCACCTTCGCCCGGCTGGCCTGCGCCTGCACCAGGAAGGAGGAGAAATCGGTGGTGCCCGGGAAGGGCGTGCGCACCTGGCCGAGCACCCGCCCGCCCTGCTGGCGCACGAAATTGGCGGTGTCGCGCTCCAGCGCGTGGCCGAAGGCGTAGTCGGCGGTGATGAAGAACCAGGAATCCCCGCCGGCGCGCACCATCGCACCCCCGGTGGAGCGCGCCAGCATCCAGGTGTCGTAGGTCCAGTGCACGGTGTTCGGGCTGCAGCGCGCGCCGGTGAGGTCGGAGGTCGCCGCGGTGCTGTTCAGATGCACCTTGTTCTTCTCGCGGCAGACCTCGTTCACCGCCAGCGCCACCGAGGAGGTGGTGAGGTCGAGGATGACGTCCACCCCGTCGCGGTCGATCCATTGCCGCGCGATGTTGGAGCCGACGTCGGGGCGGTTCTGGTGGTCGGCGTAGAGCACTTCCACCTGGAAGCCGCGCGGGCCGAAATCCGCCACCGCCTGCCGCGCGCACACCGCCGAGGCGGGGCCGGAGATGTCGCGGTACATCCCCGACCCGTCGTTCAGCACGCCGATCCGGATGGTGCTCGCGGCCTGCGCCGATGCATCGCGCCACGGCAACGCGCCGGCGACCGGCGCCGCCGCTGCCGCCTTCAGGAAGTCCCGGCGTTCGATGCCCAAGATCCTGCCTCCCCGCGCCGCGCCCTAGACGCCGAGATATTCGTGCAGCCGGCCCATCGAGGCGCCGAGCTGGTCGTTCGGCACCTCGTCCACCACCTTGCCGTGCTCCATCACGTAGTGGCGGTCGGCGACGGTCTGGGCGAAGCGGAAATTCTGCTCGACCAGCAGCACGGTGAAGCCGCGCGCCTTGATCTCGCGGATGGTGCGGCCGATCTGCTGCACGATCACCGGTGCGAGGCCCTCGGTCGGCTCGTCGAGCAGCAGCAGCTTCGCACCGGTGCGCAGGATGCGCGCGATCGCCAGCATCTGCTGCTCGCCGCCCGAAAGCTTGGTGCCCTGGCTGCGCGCGCGTTCCTTGAGGTTGGGGAACAGCGTGTAGATGGTCGGGAGGTCGAGCCCGCCCGACTGCACCACGGGCGGCAGCATCAGGTTCTCGGTGACGTCGAGGCTCGCGAAGATGCCGCGTTCCTCCGGACAATAGGCGATGCCCGCCTTGGCGATGATGTCGGAGCGCTCGCCGATCAGCTCGCGGCCGCCGAAGCGGATGGACCCCGCCCGCCGCGGCACCAGCCCCATGATGGCGCGCAGCGTCGTGGTCTTGCCGGCGCCGTTGCGGCCGAGCAGCGTGACCACCTCGCCTTCGCGGATGTCGAGCGAGACGCCGTGCAGCACATGGCTCTCGCCGTACCAGGCTTCGAGCTTGCGCATCTCAAGCATGGGCGGGCGCTCCCTGGGACGGCGCCTCGGTGCCGAGATAGGCGGCGACGACCTCGGGGTTGCGCGACACCGTGGCGTAGTCGCCCTCGGCCAGGATGCGCCCGCGCGTCAGCACGGTGATGGTGTCGCAGAGGCCCTGCACCACCTTCAAGTTGTGCTCCACTAGCAGCACGGTGCGCCCCGCCGCGACCCGCTTCACCAGCGCGACGATGCGGTCGACATCCTCATGCGTCATGCCCGCGGTCGGCTCGTCGAGCAGCATCATGACGGGATCGAGTGCGAGGGTGGTCGCGATCTCGAGCGCCCGCTTGCGGCCATAGGGCAGCTCGCCGGCGGTGAGCTTGGCATAGGGCGTGAGGCCGACATCCTCGAGCAGCTCGCGCGCGCGGTCGTCATAGCGGCGCAGCACGCCGTCGGAGCGCCAGAAATCATAGGAGCCGCCACGGTTCCGCTGCAGCGCCAGGCGGACATTCTCGAGCACGGTGAGATGCGGGAACACCGCCGAGATCTGGAACGACCGCACCAGGCCGAGCCGCGCCACCTCGGCCGGCTTCATGCCGGTGATGTCGCGCCCGTCATAGCGGATGACGCCACGGGTCGGCGGCAGGAACTTGGTCAGCAGGTTGAAGCAGGTGGTCTTGCCCGCACCGTTGGGCCCGATCAGGCCGTGGATGCTGCCGCGGCGAACCTTCAGCGCGACGTCGCTGACCGCGACGAAGCCGCGGAATTCCTTGGTCAGGCCCTCGGTTTCCAGGATGCTGTCCGCCACCCTTGAATCGCTCCCTTCGGTGTGCCGGCCATCTTGCGGGCCTTGGCCATCCTAGTAGGACGATACGGCGCGGGCTTGCAAGGAGAGCACCGCGCAAGGGCCTGAAATTTCATGCGGCCGGCGGGGCGCCGATGTCGCGGCGCCCCGGCGCCGCATCACGCCGCCGCGGACAGCTCCTCGGGGCTTACCTGGCGCTCGGCGATCTGGGCGAGCTCCAGCATGAAATCCACCACCTTCTCCTCGAAGATCGGCGCGCGCAGGCCGTCGGCCGCCTGCGCGTTCTTGCGGAAGAACTCCATCACCGCCTGTTCCTGGCCCGGGTAGCGCGCGGCTTCCTGGCGCATGGCGCGGGCGAGCTCGTCCGCGGTGACGGTGATGTTGTTGCTGCGCCCGATCTCGGAGAGCAGCAGGCCGAGGCGGATGCGGCGCTCGGCGATGGCGCGGTACTCCGCCTTCAGCGTCGCCTCGTCCTTGCCCTTGTCGTCCTCGTCGAGCCGCCCGGCCTTGAGATCCGCCTCCACGCGCTGCCAGATCTGGGAGAACTCGTTCTCAACCATCCCTTCCGGCACCGGGAAGCCCGCCTGGCCGGCGAGCGCATCGAGCAGCGCGCGCTTGAGGCGCATGCGCGCAAGCGCATCGTATTCGCGCTGCAGAGAGTCGCGGATCTGCGCGCGCAGCGCCTCGAGATCGGCGGCGCCCGCGGCCTTGGCGAGCTCGTCATCCACGGCGCGCGGCACGCGGCGGCGCAGCGCCTTCGCCGTCACCGAGAATTCCGCCGCCTTGCCCGCGACGTCCGGGGAGCCATAGCCGCCCGGGAAGACCACCTCGATCTCGCGCGTCTCGCCCGGGGCGATGCCCTCGAGCTGCTCGGCGAAGCCCGGGATGAAGCCCTCGCCGCCGATCTCGATCGGCATGTCGTTGGCGCTGCCGCCGGGGAAGGGCTCGGCCTTGGCCGGCGCGGCGCCGCGGAACAGGCAAGCCGGGCCGATGCGCAGGGTGGCGTCCACCGATCCCGCGGGCAGCAGGAGCTCGAGTGCCGGGCGGAGGAACGCGATGCCCTCCGGCACGGTCGCGGTGGCGCGCAGCGCAGCGAGCGGCCCGGGCTGCGGCAGCGCCACGGCGATCGCCACGGGTTCCCGCGCCGCGCCATCGGCGATCGGCAGGAAGGCGATGCGCGCCTCGGTGCCGTCCGGCAGGGCGCCGGCGCCGAGTGCCCAGCGCGCCTCCAGGGTGAATTCCTCGCCGCCCTGCGCGGCGATCGCATCCGGCGCCTCCAGCAGCAGGCGCAGCGCGCCGCCTTGCTCGGCCGCGCCGGAGAGCCGCAGGCCCTGCACCGGCCGATGGTTCTCGGCCTCCTCGGCCACCGGCTCCGCGGCCAGGCCCGCGGGCGTCTCCAGCGCCCAATGCTGCGGCAGCCCGCCCGACCCGCCCGGTGCCGCGCCGGTGCCGTTGCGCAGCAGGTTGGCCTGCAGCCGGCCGACGAAATCGGCGATCACCACCTCGCCCTTGGCGGCGGGGCGGGTCTCGGCGATCTCCTCGAGCGTGCCCATGCGGGTCGCGAGCGTCTCCAGCGCCTTCTGCACGCTCTCCTCGGAGGGCTCGGCCTTCAGCCGCTCAAGCTGGATGCCGGCGAAGTCCGGCATCGGCACCTCCGGCATCACCTCGACATCGACGCGGAATTCGAGGTCGGCGTTCTCGGCGAAATTGGTCACCTCGATCTTGGGCTGCAGCGCCGGGCGCAGGCCGCGGTCGGAGACCACCTGGCGGGTCGCCTCGTTGACCTGCTCCTCCAGCACCTCGCCCATCACCGCGCGGCCGTAGCGCTGCCTGACGAGGTTCATCGGCACCTTGCCGGGTCGGAAGCCGGGCAGGCGCAGGTCCTTGGCGAGCGCGGCCAGGCGCTTGTCCCGCGTCGCCGCGATCTCGCCGGCCGGCACGGTGACGGTGTAGGCGCGCTTCAGCCCCTCATTGGCGAGCTCGGTGACCTGCATCTCTCTGTTCTCGTCCACCCTCGGCGGGATTGCGGGCGGCGGCCTGAGCGATGGTGCGGGCGGAGGGATTTGAACCCCCAAGGCTTGCGCCACCGGAACCTAAATCCGGCGTGTCTGCCAATTCCACCACGCCCGCGCCAGACCGGGGCCGCCATGAAAGCGGGGCGTGTAGCGCAGCCGCAACCGGTTTGAAAGCCGGCCGGGCGACCCCGTTCCGTCATCAACTCTTTCGCGACCCGTCATACGCCCGCGCCGGACCACGCCGGCCGGGCCCAGGGAAGGTCGCGCCCCGCCAGCCACCGGGACCACGAGGAGACGCATGAGCGGCACCCTGAAAATCAACGAATTCGTCACCAGCCACGTCGGCACCGACTCGAACGAGTATGTCGAGCTTTTCGGCGCCGCGGGCACGGATCTCTCCAACGTCGCCATCCTCTCCATCGAAGGCGATTTCAATGCCGGCCAAGGCACTATCGACCGGGTGATCCTCCCCGGCGCGGTGACCACCGACAGCAACGGCTTCTGGCTCGCCAACCTGCCCACCGACGCCATCGAGAACGGTACCCAGACCCTGCTGCTGGTCCAGGGCTTCACCGGCGCCGCCGGCCAGGACCTCGACACCAACAATGATGGCGTGCTGGACAGCACCCCCTGGAGCAGCATCCTCGATTCCGTCGCGGTGAACGACGGCGGCAGCGGCGACCTCACCTATGGCGGCGCCCCCGTGCTCGGCCCCAATTACGACGGCCTCTCCAGCTTCGCCCCCGGCGGCGCCTCCCGCATCCCCGACGGCACCGACACCGACACCGCCTCCGACTGGGCGCGCAACGATTTCGACCTCGCCGGCATCCCCGGCTTCACCGGCACCCCGGTCGAAGGCGAGGCGCTGAACACGCCCGGCGCCCCCAACGAAGCGATCGAGGTCACCGAGCCCCCCGCAGAGCTCGCCATCTACGAGATCCAGGGCGCCGGCCATGTCTCCGCCTATGACGGCGAGGCGGTGACCACCGAGGGTGTCGTCATCGGGCGCAGGAGCAACGGCTTCTGGATCCAGGACCCGACCGGCGACGGCGACATCGCCACCTCGGACGGCATCTTCGTCTTCACCGGCGGCGCCCCGCCCGCCGATGCCGCGGTCGGCAACCTCGTCGAGGTGACCGGCACGGTGGACGAGTTCACCCGCACAACCAGCACGCCGGGCCATCTCTCGATCACCGAGATCGTCAGCCCGACGGTGACGCTGGTCACCGCCGGCGTCGGCCTGCCGGCGGCGACGATCATCGGCGAGAACGGCCGCCTGCCGCCGACCGAGATCACCGACGACGACGGCTTCACGAGCTACGACCCGACCACCGACGGCGTCGATTTCTACGAGAGCCTGGAAGGCATGCTGGTGAAGGTGGAGGACGCGGTGGCCATCGCGCCTTCCTTCAACTCCAGCTCCAACCGCGGCGAGTCCTGGGTGGTCGGCGACAATGGCGCGCACGCGACCGGCCTCAACGACGCCGGCGGCCTCACCCTGACCGAGACCGACGACAACCCCGAGCGCATCCAGATCCAGGCCGATAGCGGCGTCACCGGCAGCTTCACCTTCACCACCAAGGTCGGCGACACCATCGGCGACGTCACCGGCGTGATGGACTACGACAGCCGCGGCAATTACGAGCTGATCGCGACCAGCCCCTTCACCGTCACCGATGGCGGGCTGACCCGCGAGGAGACTGCGCTCGCGGGCGACATCGACAGCCTGCTGCTCGGCACCTTCAATGTCGAGAATCTCGACCCGGGCGACACCGGCAAGCTGCCGGTGCTCGGCCAGCAGATCGTGAACGCGCTGAACCTGCCCGACATCATCGCGCTGCAGGAGATCCAGGACAACAGCGGCGAGACCGATGACGGCGTCACCGACGCGTCCGAGACCTACCAGGCGCTGATCGAATCGATCGACACCGCGCTCGGCACGCCCGCCGGCGAGGACGCCTATGCCTTCTTCGACATCGCGCCGGAAGACAACACCTCGGGCGGCGCGCCGGGCGGCAATATCCGCGTCGGCTTCCTCTACCGCCCCGACCGTGTCGAGCTGGTCGAGGACTCGGTCGAGCAGGTGGCGCCGGACAGCGACGCCTGGGCCGACAGCCGCATACCGCTGCGCGCCGATTTCCTGTTCAACGGCGAGACGGTCACCGTCATCGACAACCACTGGGTTTCGAAGGGCGGCTCCACCCCGCAATTCGGCTCGGTGCAGCCGCCGGTGAACGGCGGCGAGGATCAGCGCATCGCCCAGGCCGCCGAGGTCAACGCCTATGTGGACGGTATCCTGGCGGCGGACCCGACCGCCAAGATCATCGTGCTCGGCGATCTCAACGAGTTCGGCTGGGAGGATGCGCTGCAGACGGTGACCGGCGGCGGCAGCCCGGTGCTGTTCGACCTGTTCGACGCCAGCGCGCCGCCGGAGGAGCGCTACGAATACGTGTTCGACGGCAACCACCAGGTGCTGGACCACGTGCTGGTGTCGCAGGCGCTGCTCGGCGACAGCCAGTTCGACTCCGTGCACCTGAACGCGCAGTTCCCGGTGCTGGACCCGGAGCGGACTTCCGACCACGACCCCGCGGTGCTCGGCATGGACCTCGCCGCGCCGGCGGCGCGGTTCCGCTTCGCCGAGGCGGGGTTCGGGGCGATGACGGGCCTCGACTACACCGCGGGCGGCACGGCCTATGACTCGGCGGCGCCGGACGACCTGACCGGGGCCAATCTCTCCCGCTTCGAGGCGACCGACGGCGACATCACCGGCACCTCGGTGCGCTTCGGTCCGGGCGAGACCGTCGGCGGCGATCCCGCCTTCACCCTGAGCTGGACCGGGCGCGACGCGGTGCTCGCCAGCGATGCCGGGCTCGACAGCGTCCGCCTCTCCGACTTCACCGGCGGCGCGCTCGCCGTCACCGGCATCGCGCACCAGGCGGTGAAGCTCGCCGACGGCCCCGGCCAGTCGCACAGCATCACGCTGGATCGCGCGCATGACGGCGCGGTGCGGCTGGCCGGCGGCGACGACGTGGTGCGCATCGGCGCGGTCAATGACGGGGTGACGGGCGGCACCTTCGTGGTCGCCACCGGCGCGGGCGATGACCGCGTGGCGCTGGTCGCGGCCAGCGCGGATCCGGGCGACGCCACCGATGCGGCGCTGGTCACCACCCGGGTCCGGCTCGAGGATGGCGACGACGCTTTCCTGGGCGGCGCCGGCAAGGACGTCGTCGATGGCGGCGCCGGCGACGACCGGCTGCTCGGCGGCGGCGGCGACGACGTGCTGACCGGCGGCGAGGGCGCGGACGCCTTCGTGTTCCTCGGCGGCGATGAGGGCGTGGACCGCATCCGCGACTTCGTCGGCGGCGAGGACGCTATCCTGGTCTCCGCCGGCGGCTTCGGCGGCGGGCTCGTCGAGGGCGCGCTGGCCGCCGACCGCTTCGAGGTGAATGCCACCGGCGAGTCCAGCGCGGCGGCCGGCACCGGCGCCTTCACCTATGAGAGCGATGCCGGAAAGCTGTGGTGGGACGCGGATGGCAGCGGCGAAGGGGCCCGGGTGGCGGTCGCGCTGCTGAACGGCGCGCCGGCGCTCGCGGCCTCCGACATCCTGGTCATCGCCTGACGGGACGCGGGGGAGGCGCCTGCGCCTCCCCCGCCCTCACCCGAGCAGCGCCTGGGCGCAGGCGTCCAGGATGGCGTCGGAATCGAGGCCGTATTCCCGGTAGAGGTCGGGGATGTCGCCGGCCTGGCCGAAGCGGTCCACGCCGAGCGGCACCACGCGCTGGCCGCGCACCGCGCCGAGCCAGCTATGCGCCGCGGGGTGGCCGTCCAGCACCGTCACCAGGGCCGCGCCGGGGGCGAGCGGCGCGAGCAGGCTTTCGATGTGCGACTGGCGGCGGGCGCCGCCGCGTGTCGCGCGGCGCGCCGCGATCCAGCCCTGGTGCAGCCGATCGGGGCTGGTGATGGCGAGCAGCCCGGCGCCGGGCTCCTCCTCGGCGAGCTGTGCGAAGGCCTCCAGCGCCTCGAGCGCCACCGCGCCCTGATAGGCGATGGCGATGCGCGCGCCGGGCGCCGGCGGCACCACCCAGTAACCGCCGGCGACCACCTGCTCGGCATCCAGGTTGCGCGCCGGCTGCTCCAGCCCGCGCGTCGAGAGCCGCAGCCAGACGGAGGAGCCGTCTTCCGCCTGCATGTGCGCAAAGGCCCAGCGCATCAGGATGGCGAGCTCGTCGGCATGGGCCGGCTCGAAGCTCGCCAGCCGGTCCTGCGCCATGCCGATCAGCGGCGTGTTGACCGATTGGTGCTGGCCGCCCTCGGGCGCCAAGGTCAGGCCGGAGGGCGTGCTGACCAGCAGGAAGCGCGCATCCTGGTAGCAGCCATAGATCAGCGCATCGAGGCCGCGATTGACGAAGGGATCGTACACCGTGCCGACCGGCAGCAGCCGCGCGCCGTAGAGACGGTCGGCGAGGCCGAGCGCGCCGAGGACGAGGAACAGGTTCTGCTCGGCGATGCCGAGCTCGATGTGCTGGCCCTTGGGCGACATGCCCCAGCGCTGGGCGGAGGCGAGCTTGGCGTCGCGGAACACGTCGTTCTTCTGGTGGCGGTCGAAGATGCCGCGGCGGTTCACCCAGGGGCCGAGATTGGTGGATACGGTGACGTCGGGACTGGTGGTGACGATGCGCTTGGCGATCTCCGCCGCCTCGCCCTGGCCGCGGCCGAGATCGGCCATGATCTCGCCGAACGCCGCCTGGGTGGAGAGCTTGCGTCCAGCGGCCACCTTGGGCGCGGCGATCGGCGGCACGAGCACGGGCGGCGAGGTGAGCGAGCGGCCCTGCGGCGTCAATGGCTGCGCGAAGGGCACGCCGCGGAGGAAGGCGGCGATCTCCTCGGCGGGAATGTCGAGCCCCTCGAAGGGGTCCCATTCATGGCCGTCGCGGATGCGGTTGGCGCGCTTGAACTCCGCCATCTGCTCCTTGGTCATCAGCCCGGCATGGTTGTCCTTGTGGCCGGCGAAGGGCAGGCCCATGCCCTTGATGGTGTAGGCGATGAAGCAGGTCGGCTGGTCGCCTTCCGCCTCCTGCGCGCGGAAGGCTTCGGCCACCGTCTCAATGTCGTGGCCGCCGAGATTGGTCATCAGCGCGCCGAGCTCCTCGTCGGTCAGCGGATCGATGATGGCGCGGATGCCGCCGATGCGGCCGAGATCGGCGAGCAGCGCCGCGCGCCAGGCGGCGCCGCCCTGGAAGGTGAGCGCGGCATAGAGGCTGTTCGGGCAGTCGTCGATCCAGCGGCGCAGGTGATCGCCGTCCTCGCGCGCGAAGGCCGCCTGCAGCTTGCGGCCGTATTTCAGGGTGACGACGTTCCACCCCATGTCGCGGAACAGGCCTTCGATGCGGCCGAACAGCCGGTCCGGCACCACGGAATCGAGCGACTGGCGGTTGTAGTCCACCACCCACCAGACATTGCGGATGTCGTGCTTCCAGCCCTCGAGCAGGGCCTCGTAGATGTTGCCCTCGTCGAGCTCGGCATCGCCAACCAGCGCGATGTGCCGCCCCGCTGGCAGGCCCTCCGGTGCGAGGCCGTGCAGCCGGACATAGTCCTGCACCAGCGCGCCGAAGGTGGCGAAGGCGACGCCGAGGCCGACCGAGCCGGTGGAGATGTCGATCTCCGGCCCGTCCTTCATGCGCGAGGGATAGGGCTGGATGCCGCCGAGCTGGCGCAGCGTCGCGAGCTTCTCGCGGCCCTGGCGGCCGAACAGGTAGTTGACGGCGTGGAACACCGGCCCGCCATGCGGCTTCACCGCCACCCGGTCCTCCGGCCGCAGCACGCCGAAATAGAGCGCCGTCATGATCGCGGTGATCGAGGCGCAGGAGGCCTGGTGCCCGCCGACCTTCAGCCCGTCCCGGTTGGGGCGGATGTGGTTGGCGTGATGGATCATCCAGGCCGAGAGCCAGAGCAGCTTGCGCTCAAGCGCCTGGAGGATGGCAAGGCGGCGCGCCTCGTCGGCGGCGGGGGTCAGCCCGGCGGGCTGGAGCGTGACATTCATCGGACGGCCCTCCGCATGGAGGGCGGAGAATAGGCGGGGGCGGCGCGGTCCGGAAGCGCAGGACCCGGGGGGCGTGGCGAACTCCGTTCTCAGCCCGACAACGGCGTGGCACCGGAGCGTGCGGGAGGAGCCAGCGCCAATAGTCAAAAAAAGGAGGTGGGGGGTTTGGGGGGCGGAGTTCACTCCGCCCCCCAATTCTTTCAGGCGCGCGGCACGCCGGCGCGGGTCAGGCCGTCGGCGAGGCGGTCCATGAAGCCGGGCGGGAAGGGCCAGGCCGCCCTCGCCTCCGAGACCGTCAGCCCGGGATCCTTTCGCAGCAATTCCCGCCAGCTGGCCGAGCGGGTGGTCGCCGCGGTGCGCGCCCCGCCGCCGTGCTGAACGGCGCAGAAACCAGTTGCACGCGCCGCCGCGGCGGCGCGATGCTTCGGCAGCGCAACACGAAGCGCGCTCCCCATGCGGGGGGCGCGCTTCGGCGTTGGGCGGAGGATGCCAGCCGCAACGGCGTGTTCATGGGATGCAGCGGGCGGATCACCGTCCGGGCGCCCGGCGAGGAGCGCACGCCATGCTGGATCAGCCGATCGTCAACGAGTTCTCGCACAACAAGCCGAACGATACGCCCTGGCGCAGCGACGGGCTGCGCGCCTTCTTCCTCTATCGCGATCTCGGCATCGCCGCCGCCACCGGCGGCAGGGTCATCGCCCAGCTCGTCAAGGCCAACGAACCGCCGGAGCACGGCACCGGCTGGCACGTGCACGAGGCGGAGTTCCACATCGTGCTGATGACCAAGGGCTGGGCGAAGTTCATGTACGAGGACCAGATCACCCTGGTCGAGGCCGGCGACTGCGTGCATCAGCGCCCGGGGATCCGCCACTACCTCTACGACTACTCGCCCGACATGGAATACCTGGAGGTCGTCGGCCCCGCCGATTTCGGCACGGTGGACGTGGAAGGCCCCTGCGAGGTACCGGCGCCGGCGCCCTGGCCGCAGGAATGAGCCGCGCGACGGCGGCTCAGAACTCCACCTCGAGCTCCGGGATCTCCTCCGGCTCCTCGAGCGCCGCCGCGACCCACTCCGCCATGTCCGGCCAGGCCATGACCTGGGCGGCATAGGCAGCGCAGACCGGATCGAGCTTCACGTCGTAGGTGAGGAACCGCGTGACCACGGGGGCGTACATGCAATCGGCGATGGTCGGGCGGGCGCCGAACAGCCACGGGCCGCCGCCGGCCGCCAGGCAATCGCGCCAGATGGTGGTGATCGCCTCGATATCCGCCCGCGGGCCGGACCACACGACGAAGCCGGGCCGCCGCGCCTTGAGGTTCATCGGCAGGGAGGAGCGCAGCGCGGTGAAGCCGGAATGCATCTCGCCGGAGATCGAGCGGCACAGTGCGCGCGCCGCACGCTCGGCCGGCAGCATCTGCGCCGCCGGGCGAAGCTCGTTGAGATACTCGGCGATCGCCAGCGTGTCCCACACCTTCACCCCCTCATGCACCAGGCAGGGCAGGCGGATGGAGGAGGCGCGCAGCAGCAGCTCGTCGCGCACCGCCGGATCCTCGGGCGACACGCTCTCCGCGGTGAAGGGCAGGCCGGAGAGCCGCGCCAGCAGCCAGCCGCGCATGCACCAGGAGGAGTAGTTGCGGCTCGTGATGAGGAGAGTCGCTGACATGATCTGCCCCGCCGGCTGCGCGATACGCGCGCCACCCTATCATCGCCGCGCCGCCGGCGGAAACGACGAACCCCGCCTGCGCGCACCGGAATCGCACCACGGATGATGTACCACCTCTACCAGGCGCAGGCGGACCTGCTGCTGCCCTTGCGCGGCGCCGCACGCGGCACGGCGGGCATCGCCCGATTGTTCGCGAATGGGGAGGTGGAAGGCTTCGCCGTCCGCCACGCCGCCGCCGCGCTCGACCTGTTCGCCTCGCTCGCCACCACGCACGCGCGCCCGCCCTTCGGCTTCGCGCGCATCGCCATGGGCAACCGCATGGTGGACATCGAGGAGGAGCAGGTCGCCGCCACGCCCTTCTGCACCCTCCTGCGCTTCCGCAAGGACATCGCGGCGGCGCAGCCGAAGGTGCTGGTGGTGGCGCCGATGTCGGGGCATTTCGCGACGCTGCTGCGCGGCACGGTGGAGACGATGCTGCCGGATTTCGACGTGCACATCACCGACTGGCACAATGCGCGCGACATCCCGCTCGCCGAGGGCGTGTTCGGATTCGACGACTTCGTCAGCCACGTCATGCGCTTCCTGCGCGTGCTGGGGCCGGGCAGCCATGTGCTCGCCGTGTGCCAGCCCTCGGTCGCGGTGCTCGCCGGCGCGGCGCTCATGGCCGAGGAGCGGGACCGCGCGCAGCCGCGCAGCATGACCCTGATGGCGGGCCCGATCGATACCCGCATCAGCCCGACCCGCGTGAACGAGCTCGCGATCCAGCACCCGATCGCCTGGTTCGAGCGGCACATGATCGCTACCGTGCCGTGGCGCCTGGCCGGCGGGGGGCGGCGCGTCTATCCCGGCGCCACCCAGCTCGCCGCCTTCATGAGCATGAATCTCGACCGCCATATCCGCGCCCATATCGACCAGCTGCGCAACCTGGCACGCGGCGACCACGCGGCGGCGGAGGCGCATCGGCGCTTCTACGAGGAGTATTTCGCGGTGATGGACCTGCCGGCGGAGTTCTACCTCCAGACCGTGCAGCGTGTGTTCCAGGACCACGACCTGCCGCGCGGCCGGATGACCTGGCGCGGCCGGCCGGTGCGCCCGGACGCCATCCGTCGCACCGCGCTGATGACGGTGGAAGGCGAGAAGGACGATATCTGCGCGATCGGCCAGACCATGGCGGCGCTGGATCTCTGCCCCGGCATCCCGATCACCATGCGCCAGCATCATCTGCAGACCGGCGTCGGCCATTACGGCGTGTTCAACGGCAAGCGCTGGCAGGGCGAGATCTATCCGCGGGTGCGCCAGATGATCCAAGCGTATTCGTGAGGGCGGCGCCGGGCGGGGCAGAGCCCCGCCCGGGGTGCTCGGCTAGGCGGAGACGCGGCGCAGCCCGACATATTGCAGCTCCGCCAGCACGCCCACCGTCACCGCCTGCACCAGCAGGAAGGCGACCCCGAGCGCGGTCGGCGCGACCCAGCCGGAGAGCAGCAACAGCAGGCAGTCCACCGCCCACAGCGCGTTCAGCACGATCACGCTGAGGATTGCGCCGCGCGAGATGCTGGCGCGCCGCGCGAGCCACAGCACCAGCGCGGCCCAGGGCAGCAGGCTGAGCCCCGCCCAGCGCAGCAATCCCTCCGGCACGCCGAGCAGGCCCGCGAGCGGCGCGGCGCCGGCGAGCATCAGGGCGCCGCAGGCGCCCGAGACCGCGCCGTCGGCGAGCAGCACGCGGCGCAGGAACAGGGTGGGATCGATGGTGACCATGATGTCCTCCTCTCAGCTGGCGACGTGGTCGAAGAAGCCGGTCACGGCGCGCAGGCGGCCGTCCGCGACCTCGGCGATGTCGGTGCCGCGGGCGACCGGCGGTGCGCCCTCGGTGCCGAGTTCCCAGGCGAAGCGCAGCCGGTCGTGATGCGCATCCACCCCGCCGGTCTGGCGGAAGCGGTGGCCGGGAAAGCGCTGCTGCACGGCGGCGACCATGGCGTCGATGCCCTCCGGCCCGCTGCCTTCCAGCATCGGGTCGAGATAGGTCGCGTCCCCGGTGTAGGTCTCGCCGATCAGCGCGCGGCGGCGCGCGGGATCGGTCTGGTTCCAGATCGCGAAGTAGCGGTCGATCAGCTCTTGCGCTGCGGTCATCGCGTCCTCCTCCGTTCGCGGTGCGGGCGGAGGATGCGCGAAGCGCGGAGGCGGCGCGATTACGCGCGAGGTAATGCGGCCGGGACGCGTGCGCTCCGGCCGCGCGCCCTCAGGCAGCCATCAGCCCGCCCATGGCGCTGAGCGCCGCGAGGTGATGATCGGCGTCGCCGAACATAGTGTCGATCGCGGTGAGCCGCTTGAAGTAGTGGCCCACCGCATACTCCATGGTCATGCCGATGCCGCCATGGAGCTGGATGGATTGCTGGCCGACATAGCGGGCGGAGCGGCCGATCTGCACCTTCACGCCGCGGATCTGGCGGCGCCGCTCGGCCGGGTCCGGCTCCTCCACCAGCATGGCGGCGAGCATCGCCATGGAGCGCGCTTCCTCGAGCGCCACCATCATTTCCGCCGCGCGGTGCTGCAGCGCCTGGAAGCTGCCGATCGGGCGACCGAATTGCTTGCGCGTCTTCAGGTATTCGACCGTCAGGTTGGTCGCTGCCTCCATCGCGCCGACCGCCTCGGCGGCGAGTGCGGCGATGGTCTCCTCCACCACGCGGTTCACCAACGGCAGCCCGTCCTCCGGATCGCCGAGCGCCGCCTCTTCCAGCAGCTTCACGCCGTCCAGCGTGATCTCCGCCGCGCGCAGATGATCGGCGGTGGGGTAGCCGCGGCGCGTCAGCCCCGGCGCATCTGCGGGCACCAGGAACACGCCGATGCCCTTCTCCTCGCGCTGGGATCCGCCGGTGCGCGCCGTCACCACGATGTGGTCGGCGACATCGCCATGGATCACCACGCCCTTGCGGCCCTCCAGCACCCAGGAGCCACCCTCCTTCCGCGCGCGCGTCGCGACATCGAACAAGTCGTAGCGCGATTGCGGCTCGGTATGGCCGAAGGCGAGCAGGGTGCTGCCCTCGGCGATGCCCGGCACCAGCGCGCTGCGCTGCTCGGCGCTGGCGCCGTGGCGGAGGAAGCCGCCGCCCATCACCACCGTCGCGAGCCAGGGCTCGAGCGCCAGCGCCCCACCCAGCGCCTGGGCGACGATCATGATCTCCACCGGGCCGCCGCCATAGCCGCCGTCCTCCTCGGCGAAGGGCAGGCCGAGGATGCCGAGCTCCGCATAGCGGCCCCAGATCTCGCGCGACCAGCCTTCCGGCGCCTTCATGTGCTTGTTGCGGTCCTCGAAGCCGTAGCGGTCCGCCAGCAGCTTGCCGAGGCTGTCCTGCAGCAGCCGCTGCTCCTCGCTCAGGTCGAAATCCATTTTGTGTCAGAGCCCCAGGAACGCTTTCGCCATGATGTTCTTCTGGATCTCGTTGGATCCGCCATAGATGCTCTGCTTGCGCCAGTTGAAGTAGGTGGGCTGCGCCAGGGTCGCCCATTCGGGCGCGAGCTCCGGCTCGTTCCAGCGATCGCCGTCGGGATCGGCGCCGACCAGGCCGTAAGGACCTGCGGCCATCACGTAGAGCTCGCTGATCTCCTGCTGGATCTCGGTGCCGCGGATCTTGAGGATCGAAGAGGCGGGATTCGGCTTGCGATCCTTGAGCCGCCGGTTCTCCTCGGCCAGCACGCGGAGCGTCGTCATCTCCAGCGCCTTCAGCTTCACCTCGACTTCGGTGAGGCGCTCGCGGAAGCGCGGGTCTTCCAGCATCGGCCGGCCGCCGCCGGCCGCTTCGCGCGCGATCAGCTTGAGGCGGCGGATGCGGTCCTTGGAGGCGCCGACCCGCGCCTGGCCGGTGCGCTCGTTGGAGAGCAGGAATTTCGCGCAGTCCCAGCCGCGGTTCTCGGTGCCGACCAGGTTCTCCAACGGCACCTTCACGTCGTCGAAGAACACCTCGTTCACCTCATGCGCGCCGTCGATGGTGACGATCGGCCGCACGGTGATGCCCGGCGTCTTCATGTCGACCAGCAGGAAGGAGATGCCTTCCTGCGGCTTGGCCGCGGCATCGGTGCGCACCAGCAGGAAGATCCAGTCGGCATATTGCGCCAGCGTGGTCCAGGTCTTCTGGCCGTTGACGATGTAGAACTCCCCGTCCCGCTTCGCCGCGCATTTCAGGCTGGCGAGGTCCGAGCCGGAGCCGGGCTCCGAAAACCCTTGGCACCACCAGTCGTCGAGATTCGCCATGCGCAGCAGGAAGCGCTGCTTCTGCGCCTCGGTGCCGAAGGCGATGATCACCGGCCCGCACATGGCGGTGTTGAAGGCGAGCGGCGCCGGCGCCGGCGTGCCCTGGATCTCCTCGTTCAGGATGAAGCGGCGGATCGCCGTCCAGTCCTGCCCGCCCCACTCCACCGGCCAATGCGGCACCGCCCAGCCCTGCCTGTTCAGCGCGCGCTGCCACTGCACGACCATCTCCTTGGTCGGCGTGCGGCCGGCGGCCATGCGCTCGCGCGTCGCCTCCGGCAGATTGCGGTCGATGAAGTCGCGCACCTCCTGGCGGAAGGCGCGCTCTTCGTCCGTGAAGCGCAGATCCATGGGCGTCTCTCCCCGGTGTTCAGGCCGTCGCCGCGGAAGCCGCGGCGCGCTGCCGCTCCTCCTCCAGCAGCATCAGCTTGGATAGCTTGCCCACCGCGGTGCGCGGCAGGCTCTCGCGAAGCTCCAGCGTCGCGGGCATTTCGTGCCGCCCAACGCGCTCCTTCAGAAATTCCTGCAGCGCCTCCAGGGTGAGCGGGGCGCTGCCCGCGCGCAGCTTCACGAAGGCCTTGGCCGACTGGCCGCGATAGGCATCCGGCACGCCGAGCACAACGCATTCCTCGACATCGGGGTGCTCGTAGATCGCTTCCTCGATGACGCGCGGATAGACGTTGTAGCCGCCGGACAGGATCATGTCCTTTTTGCGGTCGGTCAGGAAGACGAAGCCGTCCTCATCCATCCGCCCGATATCGCCGGTCAGGAAGAAGCCGTCCACGAAGGCGCGCGCATTCTCCTCATCCTTGTTCCAGTAGCCGCGCATCACATTGGGGCCGCGCACCCGGAGTTCGCCGGTCTCGTTCGGGCCGAGCACGCGGCGCGGGTCGTCCAGCGCGACGATCTCGATCTCGATGCCGGGCATGGGCAGCCCGACCGAGCCCTCCTTGCTCTCGCCGATCACGGGATGGCTGGTGCCGGCGGGGGCGGTCTCGGTCATGCCCCAGCCGCCGCGCAGCCGCCTGCCGAAGAGGCGCGCGAAGCGGGCCTCGACCTCGATGGGCAACGGGGCGCCGCCGGAGGCCGGGTAGCGCAGCGAGGAGAGGTCGCGCTTCTCGATCTCCGGATGGTTCGCGAGCGCGATCCACATGGTGGGAACGCCGGCCATCGTGTCGGGGCGGAAGCGCTCGATGTCGTCGAGGCACTGGCTGGCGTCGAAGCGCTGGCGCAGCAGCACGGTGCGGCCGCCGGCGAGGTAGCGGACCATGGTGGTCAGCGCGAAGATGTGGAAGAGCGGCAGCACCAGGATCGCACGCGTCGGCGCATCGCCGTCCAGCGGCCGCGCGCTCGCCCAGTAGGACATCTGGAACGCCGCCGCGGTCAGGTTCGCATGCGACAGCATCGCGCCCTTGGGCAGGCCGGTCGTCCCGCCGGTGTATTGCAGCAGCGCGACCGCATCGGCATCGATCGCGCGCGGCCCGAGCGGGGCGCCGGCGAGCAGCGCATCGAAGGGCACCGCACCGGACGGCAGCGGCGCGGAGTCCGGTCCGGCTCCCCAGCGCGCATCGTCCGCCACCACCAGCCGGTCCACCAGGCCGGCGCCGCGCAGCTTCTCCGCGGCGGCCAACAGCGGCGGCATGGCCAGCGTCACCAGCACGCGCGCGCCGGAATCGCGCAGCTTGTGCGCGAGCTCGCGCGGCGCATCCAGCGGACTCAGCTGCACCACGCGAAGGCCCGCGCTGGCGCAGCCGAAGAAAGCGATGCTGTGATACGGGCTGTTCGGCAGGAACAACGCCACGCCGTCGCGCGCCTCCGGCATCGCGGCGAAGCCTGCCCCCGCCCGCAGCGCGAGATCGCCCAGCGCCGCATAGCTCAGCGTGGTGTCGCGATAGAGCAGCGCCGGCCGCTCGCCATGCGCCGCGACGCTCTCCGCCAGCAGGGCGCCGAGCGTCTTCCGCGGGATCTCGACATCCCACCGCAAGCCCGGCGGATAGGATTTCTCCCAGCGGAAGGGGCGCCCGGCCGCCATGGCTCAGGCCGCCTTCTCCCGCCCCATGCCGGCGAAGCTGCCGCGATGGCTCGCCAGCCGCTCGATCATGATCGCCGGCTGCATGTTGGGATCGGCGGTCATGTTGGCGTAGTGGTTAAGCCTCTCGCGCACCTTCTCGAGCCCGATGCTGTCGGCCCAGAACATCGGCCCGCCGCGCCAGGCCGGCCAGCCGAAGCCGTTGACGAAGATCACGTCGATATCCACGGGGCGCGAGGCGATCCCTTCCTCCAGGATGCGCGCGCCCTCGTTCACCATCGGCAGCAGCAGCCGCTCCAGGATCTCCTGATCGGAAATCTTCCGCCGCGTGATGCCGAGCTTCGCCGACTGCTCGAGGATGATGCGCTCGACCTCGGGGTCCGGGATGCGCCGGCGGTTCTCGTCGTAGAGGTAGTAGCCCTTGCCGGTCTTCTGCCCGTAGCGCCCGGCTGCCACCAGAGCATCGGCGATCGGCGCGGTCACGCCGCGCGCCTTGCGCACCGCAGCGCCGATGTCGAGCCCGGCGAGGTCGCCCGTCGCCAGCGGCCCCATCGCCATGCCGTAGGCTTCCATCACGCGGTCGATGTCCTGCGGCAGGCAGCCTTCCTGCAGCAGCTTCTCGATCTGCGGCCCGCGCTTGCCGGTCATGCGGTTGCCGACGAAGCCGTCGCAATTCCCCACCACCACCGGCAGCTTGCCGATCCGCTTGCCGACATCGATCGCCGTCGCGATCGCCTGGTAGGACGATTTCTTGCCGCGCACGATCTCGAGCAGCCGCATCACATTGGCCGGGCTGAAGAAATGCATCCCCACCACCAGCTCCGGCCGCCTGGTCGCCGAGGCGATCTGATCGATATCGAGCGTCGAGGTGTTGGAGGCCAGCACGATCCCCGGCCGCGCCAGCCCGTCCAGCCGCGCGAACACCTCCTTCTTGACCTTCATGTCCTCGTAGACGGCCTCGATGACGAGATCGGCCTCGCGCACCGCCTCGAAATCCGTGGTGCCGGTCAGCAGCGCCGAGCGCTTCTCCATCTCGGTCGCGGACAGTCGGCCGCTATCGACCGTGCGCGCCCAATTCTGCCGGCACCGCGCCAGGCCGCGCTCCAGTGCCTCCTGCGTCGTCTCCACGATGGTCACCGGCAGCCCGTGATTGGCGCAGGACATCGCGATGCCGCCGCCCATCGTGCCGCCGCCGATCACCACCACCTTGCTCACCGGCAGCGGCTTGGTGTCGGCCGGCATGTCCGGAACGCGCTGCGCCTCGCGCTCGCCGAAGAACACATGCCTGAGCGCCTTCGACTGCTCGCCCGCCACCAGGGTCGCGAACAGCTCGCGCTCCTTCTGCAGCCCCTGCTCGAAGGGCAGGGTGAGCGCCGCGCGCACCGCCTCGACGCAGCCCTGCGGACTCTCCTGCCCACGCGCGCGCTTCAACAACCCCTCCGCCGCCTTGTCGAAGGCGATCAGGTCGCGATTGGCGATGCGGTCCTCGCGCAGCCGCGCCAGGGTGAATTGCCGCCCCTCCGCGACCGCCTGCTTCGCCCAGGCCACCGCCCCGGCTTCCAGATCGCCCGGCACCACGGCATCGACGATGCCGAGCGACAGCGCCTCCTCCGCCCCCACCGGCTCGCCGCTCACGATGATCTTCAGCGCCGGCTCGGCGCCGACCAGCCGCGGCAGGCGCTGCGTCCCACCCGCCCCCGGCACGAAGCCGCGCTTGACCTCCGGCAGGCCGAGCTGCGCGCCCGGCGCCGCCACCCGCGCATGACACGCCAGCGCGAGCTCGAGCCCGCCGCCCAGCGCGGAGCCATGGATCGCCGCGACGACGATCCCAGGAAACGCCTCGATCGCATCGAACATATCCGGCAGCCCCGGCGGCTGGCGCGGCTTGCCGAACTCCGTCATCTCGGCGCCGGCGCTGAACATGCGCCCCGCGCCGATCAGCACGACCGCCTTGGCGCCCTCGGCGCGCGCCGCGGTCAGCCCCTGCAGCAACCCCGCGCGCAGCTCCGTGCGCAAGGTGTTGACCGGCGGATTGGCGAGCCGCAGCACATGCACATCGCCAGGCCGCGCATGCTCGACATAGGGCTGATCCTGGGGCACATCTTTCTCCTTCATCCAGGGACGGAGAAAGCTCACCCCCGCGCCCGCCAAAGCGCGGCGCGCATCCGGGCGTCGCCATCCCCATCCGGGCCAATTGCTGCGGCCACTCGCCGCCGATCCTCCGGCACTCCGGGGCCGCCCGCAAGCCTTACGCGCTTCCGCGCTTCCATGTGTTTCCAGCCGCAGCCGCACCGCACCCGGTTGCCAGCGCCGGGATCGCGTGCTGCCCTCCCCCGAGGCCAGCGGGAGGAACCGGCATGACGCTGTTCGATCTCACCGGAAAGACCGCCATCGTCACCGGCGCCAGCAGGGGCATCGGCCGCGCCATCGCCGAACGCCTCGCCGAGCACGGCGCCCAGGTCGTCATCTCCTCGCGCAAGCTCGATGCCTGCCAGGAGGTCGCCGACGCCATCGCCGCCAAGGGCGGCCAGGCCATCGCACTCGCCTGCAACATCGGCCGCAAGCCGGAATGCCAGGCGCTGATCGACGGCACCCTCGCCCAGTGGGGCAAGATCGACATCCTCGTCTGCAACGCCGCGATCAACCCGCATTTCGGCCCGGCCATGACGATGCCGGACGAGATCTTCGACAAGATCATGGCATCCAACATCAAGTCCAACCTGTGGCTCAGCCACATGGTCATCCCCGGCATGGCCGAGCGCGGCGGCGGCGCCATCATCATCGTCTCCTCGATCGGCGGCTTCCGCGGCTCCCCCGTGCTCGGCGCCTACGCCATCTCCAAGGCCGCCGACATGCAGCTGGTGCGCAACCTCGCCGTCGAATGGGGGCAGAAGAACATCCGCGCCAACGCCATCGCGCCCGGCCTGATCCGCACCGACTTCGCGCGCGCCCTATGGGAAAACCCCGATATCTACAGGAAGCGCACGCGCGACACGCCACTCCAGCGCATCGGCGAACCCGACGAGATCGCCGGCGCCGCGGTGTTCCTCGCCTCCCCCGCCGCCGGATTCATGACCGGACAGACCATCGTCATCGACGGCGGCGTCCTCGCCGGCACGCCGATGCCGGCCGACTGAGGGGTTGCACTTCGATGCCCTGATGCGGGCCAGGAGGGGCTCTGCCCCTCCTGGACCTCCCCGCCGGGGGGCAACGCTGCCCCCCGGACCCCGCCGGAGACGTAAAGGTCCGGGTCAGAGGGAGGGGCGTCACGGGCGCGCCGGTTCAAGCGGTAGGCCGTGCCCCTCCCTCTGACCCGGACCTCTGCCCGCGGGGTCTGGGGGGCATCGCTTGCCCCCCAGCGGGGAGAGCCCGAGAGGGGCAGAGCCCCTCTCGGTCCCGCACCACGAGCACCAAGCGCTACCGCAGCCAGCGCGGTTTCGGCGCGAGCGGCGTCGATCCTGGCGGTTCCAGGGTGGGGGCTGGTGGCTTCACGCTGTAGCCGGGTGCCAGCGGCCCGCCATTGGGCGGCGGTTCCGGCAGGTAGCGGGGCAGTGCCTGGACCGTGGCGCCGGCGGCGCCATGGCGCGGCGGGACCAGCGGCGGCGCTTGCGGCGTGGGCGGCGGCGGCGCGTTTGCCGCGGGCGGCGGCGGGGCCAGCGCGGGCGGCAGCGGCAGCTCGGCGTCGGGCACCGGCGTCGGAATCGTCGCGAAGGGATTGGCGGGGCGCTGCGTCGGGCGCTGCGGCTGCGCCGGCGATGTCGCTGCCGGTGCGGTCGGCACCGTCGCCGCCTGCAGCCGGGGCGGCGCGCGGCGGCCGGCTTCCAGGATGTCCTCGCGCAGCCGGTCGCGGCCGGGCAGCGCGTTGTTGCGCGCCGCGATCGCGTGGCGCGCGGCGGCGTCCAGATAGGGGCGCAGTTCCGGCGTGTTGCGCGCATCGGCTTCGTTCGCCACCACGCGCGATTCCGCTTCCAGCGCGGCTGCCTCGGCGGAGCGGCCGAGATCGGCGACGATGCGCGCATAGCCGTCGATCGCGAGCTCGCGCTCGGCCCGTGCGCTCTCGATCGCGCGTACCCAATTGGCGCGGATCTCGGGCCCCGCCTGCACCAGCGCCGCGGTGTCGGCGCTCTCCTGCAGGCTGTTCATGCGCCGCTGCGTCATGAAGGCGGTGCGCGCGAGCACCGCCGCCCCCTCGAATTGCGCACGCAGCCCGGCGCGCTCCTGCTCGCTGCGCGCGCGCTCCTGCTGCATCAGCGCGGCTTCCAGCCGGTTCAGCCGCTCGGCGAGGCGCGGATCCGCCTCGCGCCGCAGCGCCTCCAGCGCCGCGCGCGCTTCCTGTGCCTGGCGGCCGGAGGCGCGGCTCTCCTCCTCGAAGGCGCGGTTCATCGCCTCGGCGCGGCGCAGGCTGGTGGTGACCATGCCGCCGATCATCACGCGGAAGCCGACGGTCGCGAGCCGCGTCGGGCCGCCGGTCTCGTTGTCGAAGGGCGGCATCTCGATGCGCATGGAGCTGCGCAGCGCCTGTTCCGGCGTGCGGAAATCGCCGCCCTTCACGATCACGCCGCCGGGCTGGCCCTGCAGCCGGCCGACGCGCACCGCCTGGAACGGATCCAGCACCATCTCCCCGACATTGCCGAGGATGTCGAAGATGCCGAGCGGGTTGGGCTCGAGCTGCCCGATCGCCTGGGCGCGGTTGTTGGCGGAGCGCGGCCCCTGGAACCAGGCGTAGCGCGCCGTGCCTTCCGGCATCGGGAAGCTGCGCGCGAGGAAGTCGAGCTCGGAGACCGCGGCGCCGCCGCGCGCGGCGTATTCCCACTCCGCCTCGGTCGGCAGGCGCACGAAGCCGGGGCTGCCCTCGACGCTCGGGATGCGGTTGCGCGCGTTGCGCATGAGATAGATGGTGAAGCGGCCGGCGAAGGCGACCGAGTCGAACCAGTTGATGTCCGCCATGGGCAGGCGGCCTTCGGCGGAGGGCCGCGGGCAGCGGTCGCTCAGCACCGCGGCCACCTGGTCGCGCGTGACCTCGTACTTGCCCATCCAGAACAGCGGCACGCCGCGCTGATCCGCGAAGGGACCGGCGACGGCGCCGCGACGGGCGAATTCCACCGCGCCATTGGCGGCATCGGGCTGGCCGATGGTGACGCTGCGATCCTCGAGCGCGCCGCTGCCGGCGGGCGTCGCCACCGGCCGGAACGCCATGCTGCCGCCGCAGGGCATCGGCAGCACGAGGTCGTCGGGCATCGGCCGCGGATTGGTGTGGTCCGCGGGCCATGGCGTCTGCGCCGCGGCGGGCGCGGCGAGGGCAGCGAGCAGCAGGGCGAGGCGCCAGCGCATCGTCACGCTTCCCTGAGCCCTTCGGCCGGCTCGATCGCGGCGGCGCGCAGCCCGGCCAGCAGCGCGGCGAAGGCGGCGCCGGCCAGGGTGATGCACGCGGCCGCGGCGGCGACCGGCGGCTCGATCAGGCAGACCGGGCGGTCGCCGGTGACGCTGCCGGCGAAGGCGCGGTTGAGCCCGCCCGCCACCGCGAAGGCGAAGCTCAGCGCGATGCCGGCGCCCGCCAACGCGACCAGCGCCGATTGCAGCACGGGGAAGGCGAGCAGCGCGCCGCGCCGCATCCCGAGCAGCGAGAGCAGCGCGATGTCGTGCCGCTTGCGCTCGACATTCGCCCACAGCCCGACGCCCAGGCTGACGAGGTAGCCGGCGCCGCCGATCCCGGCGACGGCGGCGAAGGCGAGCCCGAGATTGCGGTCGAGCAGCAGCAGGCTCTCCACCTGGTCGGCACGCGAGGCGACCTCGATGCCGGAGAGGCGGAGGCTGCGATCCAGCGCGACGACATCCTCGAGGCCGCGGGCGTAGAGGCGGAAGCCGGCGAAGCGGCGCGCCGGGTCCGGCGCGTAGCTCTCGAGCCGGGCGTCCGGCGGTGCCGTCCCGTCGAGGAAATCCTCGACCGTCTGCAACAGCGGCAGCAGCGCGAAGGCGCCGTCGCGCAGGAAGGCGCCGGGCGGGGCGATCGCGGCGACGGTCAGCGGCAGCTCGAGATCCTCGCGCCGCCCGCCGGCGGTGCGGCTGGCGACGCCCGTCACCTGCGCGCCGGGTGCCAGGCCGAGCCGTTCCGCCGCGTTCGGCGACAGCACGATCTCGCTGCCCTGCGCCGGCGCGAGATCGCCGAGCAGCGGATCCCCCGGCGCGGTCGGCACCAGCTCGACCCGCGCGGTGCGGCCGCCGGCCTCGATCAGCATGGTGGCGGAGAGGGCGCGGGTGCGCGGCACCGCGAAGGCGACATCCGGCCGCCCGGCGAGGGTGCGGAAGAATCCGGCGTCGAGATCGCGGTTGACCATGGAGGTGATCTCGCGCGCATGCGGATTCTCGACGAGGTCGGAGCGCAGCGCGGCGATCACCCCGTGGCGCAGGCCGAACAGCACCACGAGCGGCGCCAGCACCGCCGCACAGCCGAGCAGCGAGCAGAGGAACAGCACCCGCTCATGCCACAGATCGGCGAGGGCGAGGCGCAGCATGGCTCAGGCCGCCGCCGCCACGACGGGGCGGCGGAAGGTGGAATGCGCGACGCCGTCGGCGCCGGGCGGGATCGCCTCGCAGGGGAGGATCGGCAGGCCGAAGCGGCGCGCGCGCTCGGGGTCGTGCGTCGCCAGCACGAGCGCGGCGCCGAGCGCGCGCGTCTCGCGCAGGAGCAGGGCGAGGATGGCGTCGGCGAGGGCAGGATGCACCGCCGCCGTCGGCTCGTCGGCCAGCACCAGTGCCGGGCGGTGCGCCAGCGCGCGGGCGATCGCCGCGCGCTGGCGCTGGCCGACCGAGAGCTCGGCGGGCTTCTTGCGCAGTTGCTCGGCGATGCCGAGATCGGCGGCGAGGTGCGCCACCAGCTCCGGATTGCGCCGCCCGGCGATGCGCTGCGTCAGCGCGATGTTCTCGCCGATGCTGAGCCAGGGCAGCAGGCCGCCGGTCTGCGGCACGATGCCGATGGCATGGGCGCGCAACCGCGCCAGCGCATCGCGCTTGCGTTGCCGCCACAGCTCCGGGATGTCGGCCTGCGTGCCGCGCGGGGCGAAGACGAAGCTGTCCGCGGCATCGGGCGGCAGCGCCAGCCCGAGCATCAGCAGCAGCGTGGACTTGCCGCAGCCCGAAGGGCCCGTCACCGCGAGCGCCTCGCCCGGCCCGAGTGCGAGGTCGCGCACCGAGAGTGCGAAGGCGGTGCCCGGCGAACGATACGCCTTCGCGAGGCCGCGCACCGCGAGCAGCGTCACGGCAGCGAGTCCAGCGGCACCGGGAAGAACGCCTCGCCGCCCTGGCGCCCGTCCAGGGTCACCCACAGATCGGGGCGGGCCGCGAACTCCTGGTAGAGCCGCAGCTTCGTCTCGATGCCGTTGATCACTTCGCGCTGGCCCGCGGCCGCGAGGGCCAGCCAGTCGCGCTCGCTCAGGTCCATCACCTGGCTCTGATAGGGCAGGCCTTCGAGATACTCGCCGAGGAACTGGCCGACGCGCTGCAGGTTGCCGAGGCGCTGCGGGTCGCGCGCGCTGGCGGCGAAGGCGGCGCGCAACTGGGTGAAGAAATTGCGCGGATCGGTGCGCCCGGCGAGCCCGGCTTCGAGGATGCGTTGCAGCGCCTGCGAGAGATCCGAGAGCTGGTTGCGCGTCAGCAGCACGCGGATATCGAGCGAGGCGAGGGTCGGGTCGCGGAAGTCGCGATCGGTGGTGAAGCTGCGCACCACATCGGGCGCGGTGGTCTCCTCCGCGCGGCCGAGATAGGCGAGGCGCATCGCCGTGCCGACGATCTCCACCTGCTGCGCCATGCGCTGCGATTCCTGCGTGCGCGGCGGCTCGGCACCGGCGACCGGGCGGCCGGTGATGCGCGCGACCTGCTGGAACAGCGCCTCGGTGAGGCCGTTCACCATGCGGTCGAAGGCCTCGGGCGTCGCGTTCGGCACCGGGAAATAGAGCGAGCCGGCGGCGCCGAAGCGCGTCAGCTCCTGGTACTGCGCGCGCGCATGGGCGTGGTTGCTGCGCCCCTCCGGCGTCTGCAGATGGATCGCGAAGAGGGCGACGCCGCGCGCCTCCGCGAGCGCGCGGATCTCGGGAATGCCGAGGCGGGTCTGCGACTTCGGATCGGTGGCGTCGAGCGCGCCGGCATCGGTGATGAGCACGACGTAGCGGCCGCCGAAGCCGGACCAGTCCACCTGGTCGATCGCGAGCCTGAGCCCGGCGATGGCATCCTCGTCGAAGCGCTCGGTGGAGATGCTCGCCGCGCGCACGGTCTCGAGCGCCGGCAGCACGGCCTCGGGCGGCTGCGCGAAATCGGGCGCCGCGATCAGCCGCGTGACGTATTCGAGCTGCGGGCGGTTGGCGGTGTCGGCGCGGTAGGCGACCATGCCGAATCGGAAATTCTCGCGCACGCTGGTATCGCCGATGCGGGCGATGACGCGCCGCACCGCCTCCCGCGTGCGGTCGATATAGGGCTGCATGGAGACGGTGCTGTCGATCACGAACACCACCGCGCCCTTGAAGTCCCGCAGGCGCTGCGGATCGGCCTGGGGCGGCGCCTCGCGCAGTTCCGCGGGCGCCGAGATCACCTCCAGCGCGCGCATCGGCGGGCCGGCGCGGCGCTCCACCGTCTCCGCCGACAGCACCGGCAGAAGGTAGAAATTGCGCTGGATGTCGACATAGCGGTCGGGCTCGAGCGCGATCACCGGGCTGCCCGGCTGGCCGGCGCCGTCGCGGTAATTCGCCGCCTCCTCGGCCATGCGCGGCGAGGTCAGCAGCATGCGCACGGCCGGCTGGTCGCGGAAGAACATCACCCGCTCGCGCCCGGCGGGATTGGTGAAGGCGGCGACCATGGTGTGGCGCCATTCGATCGCGCGCTCGGCGCGCACCCAGCCTTCCACCCGCCCATCCGACGTGCGGCCGACTTCCAGCCACTCGCCGCGGCGGCCATAGACGTAGAGCACGGCGAAGCCCGGCGCGGTTCGCCCCGCCCCGTCCGGCGCGGTGTGGAGCGTGGCGCCCGGCCGCAGGATCACGCGCTGGAACAGGCTCTGCTTGCCCGGGATCAGCAGCGGCTGGCGCCCGGTCTGGGCGAGGACGAGGCGCGGCGCCAGCATCAGCGCGGCGACGAGCGGGCGGCGCGGTATCACGGCCAGAAATCCCTCAGGGTCAGCGGCGCGTTGAAATCGCCCTCGCGGGCGCGGTCCTCGAGCCAGCGGCGCAGCGCGGCGCGCGGCTGCGCGACGCCGGCATCGCCGCGATTCGCCGCCTCGCGGTAATAGCGCGCGGCCTGGCGCGGGTCCGGCGCGCGGAACGGACGGTCGGGCTGGAAGGTGACGGGGTCGTAGAGCCGCCCGAGCCGCGTCAGCGAGGCCGCATCGCCGGCCTGCGCCGCCGCCTCCCACAGCAGCAGCGCGTCGTCGTAGCGGCCGCGCTGATAGCGCCGCGCCGCCTCCTGCGCGACCTCGGCCGAAGAGCGCGCCTGCGCGACCACCTCGGCGACGCTCAAGCCCTCGAGCCCCGCCGGCGCCTGCGACGGCGCGAGCTGGCGCGGGGGCGCGTGCTCGCGCGCGCTATCCGGCAGTTCCTCGATCGCCGGCTCGGGCGGTGCTTCCGGCGCGGCGATGGCGAGCGGCGGCGCGCCCTCCTGCTGCCCTGTCCACCACCACCAGCCGCCGGCACCCGCCCCGGCCAGGACGAGCAGCAGCAGCACCAGCCACAGCCAGCCGCGCGAAGAGCGCAGGAGCGGCGGCTCCGGCTCCACCAAGCGCGGCATCGGCGCGGGCGGCGGCGGGGCCGGCGGCGCGCGCATGCGGAGCGTCGCGTCCGGGTCCGGCGGCGGCGGTGACGGCGGCGCCGGCGCCGGCGCCGCCCTGCCGCGCGGCTTCACCGAGATCGTATCGTTGCTGCCGCCATAGAGCGGCGGGATGTCGGGCCAGAACAGCGCCGCCTCGACCCGTGCCGCGGGGAGGCGCAGGAAGAGCGGCCCGGACTCAAGATGGTCCACCACTGAGGGCCCGACGAAGAGCCGCACCCAATGCGCCGTCGCGACCACGCGGTCCGGCGTCAGCAGCGCGGCGCCGACCTGCCAGCCTTCCGGCCCCAGCACGTTCTTGGCCCAGCCTTCGCGCAGCAGGCCGAAGCGCGCATCCTGGAGCGGCCCGCCCACGCCTTCGATGCTGATGATCGCGTGCCCGCCCTCCGGGTGGTTGGGGTCGGGGGAGACCTGCACCTGCACCTCCCGGCGCCCCCAATCGGGGCCGGGCGCCACCGCGCGATGCGCGGCGCCGCTCACGCCACCTCGCCGAGGGCGGCGAGGATGCGGCCGAGCCGCGCATTGGCGGCGACGTCGATCTCGATGCCGTTCGCCTGCGTCACGTTCTCCTCGGCGAGCCGCGCATAGGCGGTGATCCAGTCGATATGGAACTGCCGGTCATAGGGTTCCGGCTGCGGCCCCAGCGCGGGCATCGCCCCCACCGGCGGCCGCGGCGCGAAGACCGGCCGCTCGCTGCGCCCCGCCTTGGGCCGCTGCTCGGGAGAGGCCTGATCATAGCCGAGCGTATGGACGAAGGCATTCACCATGCCTTCGGCGACCAGCACGGGCTTGGTCGCGCTCTCGGACAATTTCTGGCGATAGGCGGCCGCCACCCGCAGCCGCTCGGCGATCCGCCCGCGCAGGTCGAGCCGCCGCGCCGCCGTGCCGAGCTGGCCCACGAGCGAGGCCGCCGCATCGCGCGGCAGCCGCATCTGCTCGGCCATCTCGGGTTCCGCCGCGGCGCGATGCATCTTCTCCACCCATTCGCCGACCGCCATGTCGGCATAGCGGGCGAAGGTATCACGGGCGCGCGGCGATTCCGCGGCCGCCGGGGCCACGAGGTCGCCCAATTCCGCCAGATACTCCTCCTCGCCCGTGCGGGCGCCGATCGGCGTCTCCTCCTCCGGCGCGGTCTGGAGCCGCCACCAGGCCGAAGTAAGTTCCTCGGCGGTCACCTGCAAGGCGCGGATCAGCCGCCCGAAGGTTTGGGCCGAGGCGCAGGCCACCAGCGCCCGTCCCACCAGCCGCGCCTCCTCCCGCCGTTTCGCGAGCTCCTGCGCGAGATCGCCGGAATGCCAGTAGGGCAGCAGCCGCCGCGCCATGTCGTGCCGGAGCGCCGCCAGCCGCGCCGCGATCTGCCCGCGCTTGATGGCAGGGTCGCAGACCGGCCCGAGGCTGCGCGCGACATAGGAGATGCCGCCGTCGTTCAGCGCCATCGCCTCGTCCCAGGCGCGCGCCGGATCGGCGAAATGCCGCTGCACATCCTCGTTGGCGAGGAATTCCTCGCGCAGCCGCCCGATGCGCGGCGCCTCGGAGGCGCGCGGCGCCGCTTCCCTGCCCTCCGCGTCGTAATCGAGGATGTGCTTGGCGGCGACGTTGGGGTTGCGCAGCCAGTAGGTGTTGTCGAAGGGCCGGCCGGCCGCCCAGTTGCGCGGCCAGTCATGCTCCTTGCCGAAGAAATCGAGCAGCGAGGCGTTCAGCCGGATCGACCAGCGGCTGCCGGTCCCCTCGGTCTGGCCCTTCTTCTCCTCGAACTCGGTGTCGAATTTGGTCAGCACCAGGAACAGCGCGTTGCGCTGCTTCGCGCGCTCCTCCGGCGTGGCGCCGAGGGTCAGGTCCACCCAGTCCTTCACCATGCGCGGCAGGGTGCGCACTTCCTGGTTGGACGGCCCGATGCAGAGCAGCATCGCCGTCAGCTCCTGGTCCGCGCAGTAGCGTTGATAGAGATAGGCAACCTTGCCGCGCAGGAACAAGCCCGGGAACTTCCCCGCCTCCGCCAGGAATTTCTGGGGCTCGCTCAGCCGCTCGCGGGAGCGGGCGCCGGGGAAGTCCAGGAGGTCGGTGACCTCGAAGAACTCCCAGGGCTTCTCGCCGAGCGCGATGGTGAGCTCGGCCACCAGCGCCGCCACCACCGATCGCGGCAGCACCGCCTGGCGCCCGACCCGCGTGCGGATCGCGAGCGTCGGGTCGCCTGGATCCCCGAGGCCGCCCAGCGTGCGCACATCGATGATCGAGGTCTCGCGTGGCTGCAGCGCGGCGAGCGGCGCGAAGGCCTCGTCGGGGAAGTCGAGCGCCGCCAGCGCCTCCAGCAGCGAGCGCGCGGCTTCCGTGAACGCCGCATGCCCGTTCCACAGCAACGAGAACAGCGCCGCGCGGTCAGCCATGCCGAGCCGCGGCGCCAGCGCGATCGCCTGCGCCCAGAAGGCCGAGCCGAGCGCCGGGATCAGCGGGTGGCCGCGGAACAGGCTGTCGAAATACTCCCGCAGGTCGTCGACATCGTCCTCGGTCAGCCGGTCCACCGGCTGCGCCGCGGCGCGCGGCGCGAGCATCGCGCAATGCGCCTGCACCTGCTGCGGCGTCGGGATCTCGACCTCGGCGGGGTCGAAATCCTCGAGGAAGGTGTTGCCCAGGATCTTGATGACATCGGTCTGCGACAACAGCCGCAGCACCACGGGAAAACCCGGCAGCGCCGCCTGCGGCCGCAAGGTGAAGCGGGTGACGAGGCCGGTCGCCTCCTGCCCGCCTTCGGGGTTGATGTCGCGCACGAAATCCAGCGCGGCACCCTCGAACATCGCGGTGACCGGCGCCTGGCCGCGCCGCGCCAGCGCCGAGATCAGGTACGACTTGCCCGATTGCGACGGCCCGAACACCGCGACGCACATCGGCCGCTCCGCCGCCACCTCCAGCTTGCGCGCGCGGCGGGCGAATTTGCGGAAGTCGCGCGCGATCGCCCCGGATTCCTCGCGCATGCGCGGCCGGCTGTCGGAGAGCCAGTGCAGCGCCTGCTGCGCCGCATCGGCGGTGGCGCGGGCGGCGGCGGCCAGCACGGCGTCGGCTTGCGCGGTCATGCCATCCCCACCGTGCCGGTATCCCGCCAATAGCCCGAATCCGACTTCATCGTCTGCAAACGTATCACCACGTCGCTGCGCCTGAGCGCCGTGCCTTCGGAATCCTCGATCTCCTCCACGGAGAAGTCCTCGCGCCGCTCTTCCTGCCCCGGCGCGTCGGGATCGATGTCGGCGCGGCGGATTTTCACGCGCAGCGGCAGGGCGAGGCGCGGCACGCTCTCGGGGTTGGCGAATTCCAGCGCGTAGAGCGGCGTCGCCGGCCAGCGCTCGATCGGCAATTGCCGGAAGCCCAGGAACATCGGCGCGGCGAAATTCACGGTGAACTCCGCCTCGCCGTTCAGCGGCTTCCTCTCGAGATCCACATCGGCGAGATAGACGCTGCCCTCCCGGATCTGCCCGGTGAGCTCCATGCGCCCGATGAAGCGCGCGGTGGAGCGCATCGAAAGCTGCGAGGTGCGCATCAGGAAGGATTCCAGCCGCCCCTCCGCCAGCGCGCAGAGCATCGCGCCGACCGCGGCGGTGGTCTTCGGGTCCTCGATCCGCGCATTGGCGTCGCGGAAGGGATACCAGCCGCCGACGGGGTAGCGATGCATGCCGATGATGCGATGCGGTCCCACCGGGCTCTTCGCCAGCACGATGTCGGTCACCGCGCGCAGCCGCGAAGGACGGCCCGAGAGCAGCAGATAGTCGCAGTCATAGTGCCAGACCACCTCGCAGAGATCGGACAGCACCGGCCCCAGCGTGGCGTTCACTACCGCTTCCACCCGCCGCGCATCCGCCGCGACCTCGACATCGCCGATGCGGAAATTGCGCGCCCCCGCCTCGCGCGCGGCATTCTCGAAGAAGGCGATGGCGCGCGGATTGGCCGGCTGCGGCTCCTCGGCGAGGATGTCGCCGATGCGCCGGCGCAGGATCTCGCCCTGGCTGCGGCCTTCCACCTTCTCATAGGCGTGCAGCATGGCGAGGGCGACCGGCTCCAGCACCTGCGCCACGAATTGCCGGCGCAGATGCCGCTCGACCTCGGACTGCCCGCCGCGGTCGCCGCCCAGCATCTGGCGCAGGAAGGCGCCGGCATCGCCGACGCCGCCCGCGGTCAGCGCCGTCGAGACCTGCGGCAGCAGGATATGGGTGATGATCCCTTCCAGCAGCTCATCGCCGGCGATCTTGAATCCCTCGCGGAATTCCTGCCGCGGCACGATGGTGTCGCGATTCTCCACCGCATAGGTCACCACCATCAGGTCGGTGGTGCCGCCACCGATGTCGATCGACGCCACCCGGAGCGTCGGCCCCTCCCCGCGCTCCGGCCGCGGCCGCCCGGTCAGCTCGAAGAAGGCCTGCGCATCGCCCTGCAACCGCTGGGTGATCTCGGTATAGAGGAACACCACCTGCGTCGCCGTCGCCTCGTCGAGATTGAGCATCACGCGCGGCTCGGGCGGCGCGCCGCCGCCCTCGGTCCAGCCCAGCATGTCCCAGGCGAGCTTCACCGCGCCCTCCGCGCGCTCGCGCAGGATCTTCTGCTCGGCGAGCGGCATCGCCGGCGGCAGGGTGAGGATGAGGCGGCGCAGGCGCCGCGGCACGTCGCCGAAGCGGCGCGCGGCGCGCGTGGCGTGCGCGTTGATCTGGCCCACCGCCTGCATCAGCAGCTCGGCGAGCAGGAAGGTGAAGAGCGAGGAGCGCGAGAAGCGCGCGCGCAACGCCGGCTGCCCGCCGCGCTTGACGCGCAGCACCTCGCCCGTCTCGCTGACATGCGCCATGAAGGGGCCGCTCACCGGCGGCTCGGTGGTCACGCCATCGGCGGCGCGGCCGTTGAAGCGCCAGCCCTGCACATGCGCCCGCCGGTCCCACAGATACCGCTTGGGCGAGGACAGGCCCGTCGCGCCCTCATTGCCCTGCGTCGCGGCAGCGAGCCGCATCGCCTCCGGCCCGACCCGCACCGGCGAAGGCCAGCGGAACGCATTCGCCCGCCCCGACCGCCGCGACACCGCGTCGCGCCCGAAGGACCCTTGCGCGAACTCCACCCGGCTCTCGAAGGGCCGCGCATAGACGAGCTCCGGCCGCCCGAGATCGCGCAGCGCGAGGATCGTCGAATTGTTCAGCGACGGCCCCTCGCCCTGACTCTCCTCGATCAGGATGCCGCAGGTGCGGCTGTTGCCGACATCGAGGACGAGGTCGACATGGATCGGCTGATAGCCGCGATTGTCCGACACCACGTCCACGAGACGTATCCGCGGCATGATGCCGATCGCATCGAGCAGCCCGAGCAGGGTCAGGTAGCGCGCCCAGTGCTCGCAGGCATGCGGGAAATCCTCGGGCCGCAAGGGCCGGGCGCCGCGCGCCGCCTGCCTGAGCTCGCGGAACCCCTCCTCGAGCCACTGCCCGATCCAGGCCTCGTTGAGGAACCAGGCATTCTCGCCCTGATCGGCGACGAAGGCGAATTCCTGCTGCCGCGCGCTGTCCTCCGGCGCCGGTGCGACATAGGGCCGCTCCGGCTGGCGCGGCATCAGCGCGGTGTCGAAGGCGAGCACCAGCCGGTGCGAACGGCCCTCCTGATCCCGTTGCGGCAATTCGGCGAGATAGGCCCGCGCCCAATTGGACGGCCCCTTGTCATAGAGCTCCCGCCCGTCGCCCCCGCGCGCATGCACGCGGAAGAACGGCAGCGGCACCCATTTGTTCAGGAAGGGCTCCAGCGCCTGCGCCCGCGAAACCGCATAGATCTCCTCCTCCGGCGGCGCCTGGCGGGTCACCGGATCGAGCATCCGGCCCTCGGCATCGGGCTCCAGCACGCGGAGGATGACCGGCGACTTGCCCTCGTGATCGCGCTGCTCGGCCAGCCGCTCCTCCCAGAAGGAACGGGAGCCGCGCGGCAGGCGGTCCACATCGAAGTCGAAATCGAGGAACTGGATGCCGGAAAGCGGCACCAGGCTGATGATGGCAGGCGTGGCGGCACGGTTGGTCATGGCATCCATGCGCAGTGTGCCGCAGCGTAGGCGGGCAGGGCAACGTGTTGCGGGGAAAGGCTTTTTTGACGAGCCGCAGAGGCTGGGGAGGGAGATGGACTCCCTCCCCAGGGCGCGCTCAACCGCCGCAGGCCGTGCGCGCTGAGAGTGCGACGGGAGCGAACTCGATCATACGCGCCGCGTCCCCTTCTCAACCAGACCACGCTTCTCGGGCAGAGGGCGCCGCGGCCGCCCGCGCCAAGTATCCAAAAAAAGGAGGGGGTGCGGGGGGTCGAAGCACTGCTTCGACCACTCCCCCGCGCTTCCTTTCTCTTCATGGCGGCACCGGGCAATTCAGCCGATAGCGCCACAGCGTATTCGCGTAGGGCGCGATGACGACCACGGTCACCACATGGTCGTTCCCCTGTGGCCGCCAATCGAAATGCAGCTGCCCGCGGCCGGAGACCGGCCCCTGGGTCTGCGCCACGGTGCGGCCGCGGTACTGGACCTCGATCTGGTCGGGCACCAGGCGGTTGTCGAAATCGAGCGTCACGGGCCCGGGCCGCGCGCCGAGATAGTGGCGCGTGCGGGTCTCGCCGCTGCTGCCGGACTGGGTCTCCTCGTTGCAGGCCTGGGTGCCGGGCGGCGGGCGGAACGCGGCTTCCTGTTGCGGCTCCTGGGGCGGCGGCGGCGGCGCGGGCGGCGGCAGGGGGAGCGGCGTTTCCTCGGCGCGGGGGATCTCGGCGCGCCGCTCGGGCGACGGCTGGGGTGGCGGCGGCGGCGGCTCCGCGGCGCGCTGCGGCTCGGGGGCGCGCGGCAGCGGGCAGGTCAGGCGGCGGCGGCCGAGCTCCTGCTCGAGGCGCGCGAGCTCGGTGCGCAGCTCGCGCTCCTGGCGTTCTTCCGCGATGATGCGCGTCATCGCCTCCATGTCGCCCTCGGCGACGCGGCAGACCGGCTCCGGCGCTGTCAGGAAGCGCCAGGCGAGCAGCGGCGCCAGCAGCCCGACCAGCAGCGCGAAGGCGGCGAGGCCGCCCAGGGTCGCCGCCCACACGCCCCAAGGGCGGCGCGGCGGCGGCATCCAGCGCACCCCGTCGTCGAAGCGCGCGAGCAGGCCTAGCGGGGCCGGCGCGGCGGCGGCGACATGGCCCCAGCCGGCGATCACCGGGCGACCATCCACCGCGAACACCATGTCGAAGGAGGGAATTTCCGACAGCACCGGCCACAGCCCGGCAAGCGCGCCGCCTTCCGCCGCCGCGCGCTCGGTCTCGCGGCGGAGGTCGGACAGCATGCGCCCCGCCTCGGCGAGCAGCGTGGCGCGGGACTCCGCATCGAGATCGGCGTAGCGCGCCATGCGCTCGCCCTCGGTGGTCCAGTGGATCGCGTCGCCCTCGCGGACCGGCCGGGCGAACAGCGAGGCGTGCAGCTGCGAGAGGCGGCGCGCCCCCTCGGTCACCGCCGCATGCGCCTGCTCGGGCGTCATGCCTTGCGGGAAGAGCGGGCGCAGCTCGGCGCGGGTGGTCGCCAACCGGATCATCGCGCCGCCCCTCCGGCCGCCATGGGCTCGCGGACCGATGCGGGCAGCGGCGCGAATGCGCGCGCTACGGGCCGCGGCGCGGCCCCGATGCGGGGCAACCGCTCCGGCGCCGGGCGCGGCCGGGCGATCGGGCGTGGCGCGGCGCGGCGCGTGGCGAAGCCGGTCATGGCACGGTGAACTCGCCGACGATCTGGTCGCGCACGTCCTCGCGCGCGGTGCCGCGGATGACGCGGTCGGGCTGGCCCTCCTGGCGGATGGTGACGCGATAGGGGCTGGAGGCGCCGTCGCGCCGCCCGAAATAGTCCACCCCGACGCGGTAGCGGCCGGGCGGCGGGCTGCCTTCGAAGACGATGTTCTCCACCGGCGTGCGGGTGGTCGGGCCGCCCATGGCGTTGCGGTCGAGATCGAGCGAGCCGCCGCAGGCCAGGCGGTTGCGGAAGTTGATCCGCTGGCCGTTGGGGCAGATCACGAACAGGTCGAGGTCGTTGCGGTCGTCCCAGCCGAGGATGACCTGCATCCTGCCCTGCCGCCCGCCCTCGCGCTGGGCGCGGTCGAGGTCGGTGTTGCGCGGCGGCTCCCGCGGCGGCTCAGGGGGTGGAGGCGGCGGTGGCGGCCGCACTGGCTCCGGCGGCGGCGGCTCCTGGCGCGGCGGCTCGGGGGTGCGCACCGGCTCGGGCGGCGGCGCCGGCGGCGGCTGGCATTGCAGGCGGCGCTGCCCGGCCTCGGCGACGATGCGGGCGAGCTCGGCGCGCAGCGCGCCTTCCTGGGCCTCGGCGTCGCGCAGCTCGGAGAGCGCGGCGACCTGGACGTCGGGCGGCAGGCACTGCGCCTCCGGCACCGCGAACCAGCCGAAGGGATCGCGCCAGAGAATCCAGAGTAGCGCCAGCAACGCCAGCAGCACGAAAAGCAGGGCGAGCAGCCAGGGCCAGACGCGCCGCGCGGGCGCCGGGGGCGGCGGCGGCGGCCCAAGGATCGCCATCGGCGGCAGCGGCGCCGGCACCAGCCGGACCAGCAACTCCCGCCCTGCCCCGGCACCGGCGGCGACATGGCCCCAGGGCGCGAGGAGGAGCTGCCCCTCGCGCAGCCGCACCGCCCCCTCGTCCGGGATCTCTAGGGCGAGGCGCAGCAGCTCGCCGAGGAAGCGCTCGCCCTCGGCGGCGCTGCCGCGCAGCCGCTCGGCGGTGGCGCGGATGTCGCCGACCAGCCCGGCGAGCGCGGCCTCGGCATCGGCGCGCTGCACGGGATCGAGGTCGCGGAGCGGCACGGCGGGGCCGCTGCCCGGGGCGTACCAGTCGATGCTGGCGCGGTCCTGGTCCGGGTTGGGTTCGGCGAAGAGCGCGGCGTGGCGCGGCGAGAGGGCGCGGCGGAGATACTGGGTGAGCTGCTCCCAATGCTGCACCGCGAGCTGCCCGCCGACGCCCTGGGCGAGCAGGTCGCGGTTGGCGGTGGTCAGGATGTGGGTGCTGTCGACCACGCGCGGCTCAGCGGGCGGGGGTCGCCGGGCCGGGCGCCGCCGGCGCGGCGGGCGCTCCGGCGGCGGCCGGCGGGCTGGCGGAGCTGCCGGGGGTCGCGCCCGGCGCGGCCGGCGTCCCGGACGGCGCCGGCGTGGGCGCGGCCCCGGGAGCCCCAGCGGGCGCCGAGGGAGACGGCGCCGGCGCGGCGGGCCCCGGCGCCTGCACCGCGGCCGGCACGGCGAGTGGCGGCGGCTGGCAGGCCCCGGTGAGCTCGGTCGCGTTCACCCCGTTCTGGGCGAGGAAGGCGAGGATCGTCTCGGTCTTCTGCGCGTAGGAGACGCGCTCGCCCTGCTCGGCGTTGAAGAAGCCGAAAGTGTTCACCCCCAGCACGCGGCCGCAGCGATCCACCAACGGGCCGCCGGAATTCCCGCGGCTGATTGCCGCGGTATGCGGCATGACCACGAGGCCCGAAGGCAGGGTCTGCACTGCGCTGATCAGCCCATCGGTCACCGCAAGCTCGGGGATCGCGGTCATGTTGCCGTCGAGCAGGGCGCGGAAATTGGCGTCGGTCTGCATGATCGCCTGGGGGAAGCCGGCGGCGATCACGGCATCGAGCCGCGCCGCGCTGCGCGCGAAGCCGAGCGGCTGCAGGGCAGGCGCGTCGGCGGGCAGGCGCAGCAGGGCGAAATCGGGCACCCCCGGCCGCGGCTGCTCGGTGCGGGCGGCGATCTCCACCCGCATCGGCCGGCCGAGCCTGCGGTTCACCACGAAGAGCCGCCCCGGCTCGATCGCCGCGATGACATGGGCGTTGGTCAGCACGAAGCCGGGGGCGACGACGAAGCCGGTGCCGGTGCCGATGCCGTCCTGCTGCGGCCCGAGCACCAGCACGGTGGCCTGGTCGAGCAGGTCGAGCAGCGTGCCGGTGAAGGTTTGGGCGCCGCCGGGGGGCGGCGGCACGGCGGAGGGCTGGACCGGCACCTGGACCGGCGGGGTCAGCGGCGGCAGGGGCGAGTCGCCGGGGCGGCAGACATCGCCGGCCATGACGGTGCGCACCTGCTCGATCTCGCGCCGCAGCGCCTCGTTGGCCTCGCGCTGGCGGGCGATCTGGGCGCGCACCCGGTCCTCGTCGGCGAGATGCGCAGTCAGGCGCTGGGCGCCGACCCGCTCGGCGACCAGGGTCCAGCCGAGCCAGAAGCCGAGGCCGAGGAAGATGGCGGCGATCAGCAGGCCGGTCGGCACCAGCCACCAATTCCAGGCGCTGCCGACCCGCGCGGGAGCGGGCGTCGCCGCGGCCGCCGCGGCCGGGGGCGCGACCTGGGCGCCGACCGGAAGCGGGCGCGGCGGCGGCGCGGCCTGGGGCGGTGGCTGCGGCGGGGGGCGCAGCAGGGTGGCGTCGGGGCTGGCCGGCTCGGCAAGGAAGGCGGGCGGCAGCGCGGCGCCATAGACGGCGCGCAGCTGCGCGGCGCGCCCCGCCGCATCGCGCAGGGCGCCGGACGGGGCGAGCCCCCAGCCGGTCAGCCGCGGCTGGTCGTCGAGCACGAGGATCGAGTCGGGGCCGGCCAGCACCAGCGCGGCACGCAGCAAGGGATCGCCGGCGAGGTGCTCGAGCGCGGCCAGGCGCCGGGCGAGCTCTGCCTCCGCCGCCTGGCGGCGCGGCGGAGCGAGGCCGGCGAGCGGCACCGGATCGCCGCTCCCCTCCGCATACCAGGAGACCGAGCCGGCGTTGCGGCCATTGCCCCAGGTGACCACCGGCTCGGCGAACAGCGCGGCATGCGGCCCGAGTCGCTCGAGGAGACGCGGATAGGCCTCGAGCACCGGCGCGCCGCCCAGCATGGCGGGTTCCAGGCCCTGGAGGTCGGTCTTCAGCAGGAAGCGAGGGCTCGCCATTCTTCGCTTGCTCCGGGCGCACGAGGCCGCCGCGCCCCCACCCGCCCCCGACTCTAGGCGGCAGGGGCTGGCGGGAGAATGCCAGCTTGCCACGGAACCGTCCCGCCGCGCTGAACCGCTTCAGCGCGGCGCCTCGGCGGCAGGGATCGAAGAGCTGGGGAAGGGAGTGAACTCCCTTCCCCAGACTCCATCCCTCCTTTTTTTGGCTATTTGGCGCTGGCTCCTCCCGCACGCTCAGGCGCCGAGCCGTTGTCGGGCTGAGAACGGCGCTCGCCACGCTTCCCCGTGGCCAAAAAAAGGAGGTGGGGGGTCTGGGGGGCGGAGTTCATCTCCGCCCCCCAGTCTTACTCGCCGCCGGCGCGCGCCTCAGGTCCCGGCTTCGAAGCCGCCGCGCACCAGCACCGTCTCGACCTCGCGGATGCTGTCGCGGAAATTGTCGCGTTTGGCGAGGTTGGTGGCGGCGAGGAAGCGCACCTGCTGCACCGCGGGCGAGGCGCCCGCCGGCGGCGGCGGCACCGCGACGGCCGGCACCGCCAAGGCGCGCATCTGCGCCGGGCCGCCGGCGACCGCGAAATCCGCGGCCGGGGCATAGCCGAGCGGCTGGCCCTGCGGCGTCTCCACCCTGACGATGCCCTCGATCGGGGCGGGGCGAAGCTGGACCGGCTGGGAGGCCGGCAGCTCGGCCACCGCGGTCGAGCTCGGCTGCGGGCGCAGCCGCAGCGCGACGGAGCGCTGGGCGCGCGCCGGCACCGCGGGCCGCGGCGGCGCCGCCGCGGCCGCCTGCCGCACATCCGGTGCCAGCTCCTGCATCGCGCTGTCGAAATCGCCGCCGCGGCGGTCGATGTCGCGCTGGATCGACTGCGAGACGCGGATGTCCTGCTCGGCATAGGAGCGGATGACGCCGAGGCGCTCGCGCGCGGTCTCGGCGGTGATGGCGCCCTCGCGCTGCTGCTGGCGCACCTGCTGCGCCTGCCGCGCGCGGCACTCCGCCAGCCGGTCGAAGGCCTGCTGGGTGCGGTCCAGCCCCTGGTTCTCGCGGTCGAGATCGCTGGCGACGGTCTGGTTCAGCTCCTCCTCGCTGCGGGCGTCGCGCCGACGCTGGGCCAGGTAGCCGACCGAGGCGGTGGCGACTGCGATGGACATGGCGGCGATGCCGCCGATGATGCCGGGCCGCCGCCCCATGATGCCGGCCGCGAGCCCGCCGGCGGCGGCGATGATCGAGGTGGTGAAGAACACGCCCGACGCATCGAAATCCACGAGTTCCTGCCGGCAGGGGTCGCGCCCGTCATCGGGGCCGATCCGGCCCTGGCCCTCGCGCGTGCCGGGCACGCCGGCGCCCCCCGATTCGTCGGCCGCGCAGGCGGTGAGCAGCAGCACCGCGGCGAGCGCCACATGCAGGGCGCGCTTCGCCCGCCTTGGAGGCCGTGCCTGGTCGCCTGTCGTCGTCACGCTCTGCCGCTCCTCGCCTGCCGACTCGCCCCGCGCCGGCGGCGCAGCACGGGCCATGACGGGCGACGCCATAATCGTCCCATTGCATGATACGGCGCGCATCGCGCGGCCCGGATTGCCTGTGATGTCACCAAACACGGAACGCGCCTCGCATTTTCATCCGTTGCTTCAGCCTGCCGGTCGAGTCGCCGGCACTCAAGCCCCTGGGCGGAGATTACGCCGTTGCCAGCATTGTGTCGCCCGCGGGCCGGCCGCGCGCGCTGAAACCCTTCGGAGCGCTGCGGTTGAGCGCGAGCGGCGTTCTCCGCGCGCCGCGACGAACCGGTTGCGTTGCCGGAAGGGCGTCATAGTGTCGCGGCCATGACCGACGCACCGAAGCGCCGCACCCCCGGCGCCGCCATCCTCGCCGCGGCGCTGATGATCGCCGCGCTGGCGCCTGCCGGCGCCCAGTCCTGGCCGAGCGAGAAGCCGGAACCGCTGCCTGGGCCGGGCGTCCCGGCCTATCAGGCGCCGCAGGCCGCGCCGCAGGGCGGCGGCGGGCGCTGCGCCGAGCCGCTGCAGGCAGGCTGCATGCGCATGCAGAGCTCCTGCCAGCTCGCCTGTCCCGGCATGTGGAGCATGAACCCGAACGCGCCCGCCTTCACGCCGACCGACCGCGCCGGCTGCATGCGCGACTGCAGCACGCGCTACCGGCAGTGCCTCGTCACCTATGGCTGCCTGTAGGCGCCGGCGCTGAGGCGGTGGCGCGATGCGCGTCATCCTGCATGCCGGCCAGCACAAGACCGGCAGCACCGCGATCCAGGCGGCGCTGCAGGCGCATCGCGCGCTGCTGCGCGGCGCCGGCATCCATGTGCCCGCCGAAGGCATGCGCGACGGCGGGAACTACCGGCCGCTGATCGATGCGCTGACCGAGCCGGGCGAGGCGGAGGATCTGCTGCGCGCCGCGGGCGCCGCATGGCGGGAGGCGGCGGGCCGCGGTGACAGGATCCTGGTCAGCGCCGAATACGTGAAGACGCTCGTGGTCGAGGGGCGCGGGGTGCGCCTGGTGCAGGCCCTGCGCGAGCTTGGCGCGACCGACATCACGCTGGTGCTCTATCTGCGCAATCCCTTCGAGCTCGCGAATTCCGCCTTCACCCAGCGCACCGCGGTGCTGCTGGCCAGGGGAAGGTCGTTCAAGGACCACATCGCCGCCCTCTACGACGAGGCCTATTTCAACTACCGGGCCTTTCTCGAGCTTGAGGACACGGGCATCGGGCTCGAGGTCCTGCCTTACGCCGACGCGGCGCGGAGCAGCATCGTCTCCCACTTCTTCCGCTTCCTCGGCGTGACGGCGGCTACGCTGCCCGAGGAGCCGCGCCTCAACGCCGCCTTCGGCCCGCTTGCCGTGGAAGCGCTGCGCCGGCTCGCCATCGCGCTGCCGGGGCTCCGGCGCCGCCACCGCGTACCGCTGAAGGAGCGCTGCCAGGCGATCGCGCTAACCGCGGCCGAGCCGTCGCCATTCTGGGGCGTCGACGAGGAGGCGCGGAGCCTGCTCGAAGCCGCCGATCACGCTACCGATGCATTCGCGCAGGCCGTGTGGGGCGTGCCGTGGCGCGCGCGCCTGCCCGATGCGGAGCGGCCGCTGAACATCTTCGATCCCCGCACCGCCTCGGCGGAAGACAAGGCGCGATACGAGACCCTGCTGGATGCGATGTGCGCCGCCGCGCGCGGGCTGGGGCTGCGGCCTTCTCAGGCCTCCACCACCACATAGTCCTCCTCGACGCGCACCGGCAGCGTCTCGGCGCGGTACGGGCCCTCGGCCAGCGCCGCGCCCTTGGCGATCTCGGCGGGGAAGGCGCGCACCTTGGTGCGCCGCGGATCGAACCAGGACTGGCCGGTGCGGATGTCGAACTCCCATTGGTGCCAGGGGCAGCGGATGAATTCGCCGGGGCGGGAATAGCGGTACTCGCCGGGTGCAGTGGATTCCGAGAGGCCGCAGAGCAGGCCTTCGGAAAGCGGGCCGCCCTGATGCGGGCAGCGGTCGAGCAGCGCGAAGAATTCGCCGCCGAGGTTGAACACGACGATGCGGCGGCCTTCCGCCTCGACGCATTTCCGCGTGCCCGGCGGCAGCTCCGCGACCGGTGCCACGACGTGCTTCGCCATTCAGAAATCGATGCCGAACAGCGCGCGGGCATTGCCGCCATAGAGGGCAGCGCGCCACTCCGCCGGGATGAAGGCAGGGATGGCGATGCGCGGATCGTCGAAATCCCAGTGCGGATAGTCCGAGGCGTAGAGGACGCGGTCCCAGCCGATCCAGCCCATGGTGTCGAGCAGATGCGCCGCGCGCTCGGGTTCCTCGATCGGCTGGGTGGTGACCCAGATGTGCTCGCGGAGATACTCGGAGGGGGCGCGCCTGAGGTGCGGCACCTCGTCCTTGAGGTGCTTCCAGTGCTTGTCGAGCCGCCAGCCCAGCGCGGGCATCCAGCCGAAGCCGCATTCGATGAGCAGGATGCGCAGCTTCGGGAAGCGCTCGAACACGCCTTCGACGATCAGGCTGGTGACCAGGGCGGCGCAGGAGGTGGCGTGTTCCTGCACCTCCTCGACATAGAAGCTCGGCCAGCCCGTGCTCGTCATGGCGTAGCCGGAATAGCCGAAGGCGTGGATGCCGACCGGCAGGCCGGCCTCGCTGGCCGCCTCGTAGATCGGCCAGTAGCGCTTGCGGCCGAGCGGTTCCGAGGTGCGGCTGAGCAGGAAGACCTGGGCGAAGCGGGCGTCGCCGGCGCGGCGGCGGATCTCGGCGGCGGAGGCCGCCGCGTCCTCGTAGGGCACGACGATGGAGGCGCGCAGCCGCGGCTCATGCGCGATCCAGTGCGCGAGCTGCCATTCGTTCACCGCCCGGGCCATGGCGGCGGAGAAATCATCGTTGGAATCGCCCTGCCCGCTCGGCTGCAGCGGGTTGAGGATGCCGAGGCCGATGCCGTGATTGTCGAGATGCTGGGCGCGGAAGAATTCGAGATCCGAGGCGGGCGGGCCGCCGGTGGGCGGCCAGGCGTCGCGCCGGCAGGCGAGCGGCGCCGCCTTGGGGAAGGGATAGCCCTGGGCGAAGCCGTGCCGCGGCCGCAGACCATAGGTGGTGAGGCGGTGCCAATGCGCATCGCTGAGCCAGGGGCGGAACTCGGCGAGGTTCGCCACGCGCGGATGGATGTCGCAATCGGCGAGGCCGAGGGTCGCCGCGGCGGGCCGGCCGGGCGCCGCGATGGGGCGGACGAGGTTCATGCCGCTGCCTCCGAGGGAGGATGATGGGTTTCGGATTGCGGGTCGAAGACCGAGAGGCCGTGGCGGTGCGCCAGCGCGAGCAGGGCGGGGTGGACCGGCCCGTAGCAGGACCAGCGCAGCCCGACGCCGAGCAGGTTTCCGTGCAGCCCGGTGTCGATCGGGGTGAGCGCCCAGACGGTATCCTCGCCGCGATCGGGATAGAGCGCGCGCAGATCGCGGAGAAAGGCGAGCAGCCGCGGCGAGGCGGGCGGCGGCGGGCCCGCGCAGTAGCGCTCGATCTCCTCGATGAAATCCTCGCTCTCGGGATCGAGGCCCGGGCCAGGCAGGTAGATGGTGAGATCGGCGCTCATGACAGACGCCGATAGGTGGCGAGCGGGTTGTCGTGCTGCAGCTTCGGCAGCAACGCCGCGGGGAAGCCGGGCGGGGCGACGGCATCGCCTTCGAACTGCCAGTGCGGCCAGTCGGACGACCAGAGCAGCATGGCATCCGAACGCAGGTGGTCGAGGATGCGTTCCACCGTGTCGGCGTGGTCCGGCGCGTCGAAGGGCTGGATGGTGAGGCGGACATGGTCGCGCACTATCTCCGCCGGCGGGCGGTCCAGCCACGGGATCTCGAAGCGCACGCCCTTCCAGGACTTGGTCAGGCGCCACAGGAAGGCAGGCAGCCAGGTGACGCCGGATTCCAGCAGCACGACCGTGAGGCCGGGGAACTTCTCGAACACGCCCTCGGTGACCAGGGAGGCGAGGTTCGCCTGGAAGCCGAGCGCGTTGTCGGCATAATCCTCGAGATACCAGGAGGGCCAGCCGACCGAGGTGACGGGATGGCGATAGGCACTGCCGGCATGAATGCCGAGCGGGATGCCGTGCCGTTCCAGCGCTTCGTGCAGCGGCCAGCAGGGGCGGCGGCCGATCGGCATCTCGCCCATGCAGAGGGTGAGCGCCTGGACGAAGCGGCGATCGGGGGCGAGGCGCTCGATTTCCGCGACGGCGTCCTCGATGCCGTTGGGAAGGAGGATTGAGGCGCGCAGCCGCGGGTCGCGGTCCAGCCATTCGGCGCGGATCCAGTCGTTCACCGCGCGGGCGAAGGCGGCCGACATGTCCTGGCTGAAGGGAAGCTGGGCGGGGAAGAGACAGTTGAGAATGCCGATCGACGTGCCCCAGCGGTCGAGCGCCTGGGCGCGCAGCTTGTCGAGGCCGTCGTCGGCGCGGCCCTCGCCTTCGCGCCAATCGGCGCGGGCAGTGATGGGGGCATGCGGCGGATACGAGGCGGATTCGAGCGCCGTGATGCCGCGCTCGCGCAGCGTCGCCTGCCAGTGCGGCGCCATGTGGGGCAGCAGCGCCGCGACGCCGGGGACCGTGGGGTGGAGATCGCAGTCGACGATCGGCACTCTTGGCGTCCTCCCGTGGCTGGGGGAGAGGGAGATGAACTCCCTCTCCCCCAGACCCCCTCT
>Ga0081539_10000624_pt1 | contig 71667 bp, 67 predicted proteins | sample TabmetS4T2R2_FD_71023 | JGI IMG/M metagenome (GOLD analysis project Ga0081539, IMG submission 71023) | Tabebuia heterophylla rhizosphere microbial communities from the University of Puerto Rico - S4T2R2 | ecosystem: Host-associated > Plants > Roots > Rhizosphere ...
CCGCAGGAGGGCCCCCCGGCCGCCCCGGGGCGGGGGGCGACCGCCGCAACCGCATGGGCGTCCTTGCCGATCCGCCGGCACGCCTCAGCACGGGTCCGTTCGGTCAGCACCACCCGAGGACGGATCGCGACCGCTCGCTCGGTCCAGGTGCGCACCCACGGGTCGAAAACCGGGATCAGTACGGCACTGCTGCCCGCGTCCTTGATGGCCGGCATCACCGGGCATCGGCAGCTCCGGTGCGCGGCCGATCCGGGGTGCTTCATCGGCCCCGGCGGCCCTGTCCAGGCAGCGCGCTACCCGCCGGCCGCGACGAGGATGAGGTCGGTGGTCACGCCGAGCAGGAAGCCAGCCAGCAGGCCCCACAGGGTGACCTCCCACGACAGGCGCCGGCCGACGGGCAGCAGCTCGCCGACGACGTACAGGACGGCCCCGGCCGCCAGGGCCAGGCACCCGACAAAGACGAACACCGAGTCGAACCTGGTCCCCACGACCGTGCCCAGGAAGGTGGGGCCGCCCCCGATCAGCCCGGCCAGGCTCAACCAGCCCCACGACGGCCGGACCTCGGCGGCCGCCAGCGGCCCGACGATACCGAACCCCTCGGTGGCGTTGTGGAGGGCGAACCCGATGATGAGCAGCATCGCCAGCGAGATCTCGCCCGTTGTGGCGGCCTGGCCGATCGCCAGCCCCTCCGAGAAGTTGTGCAGGCCGATCCCAATGGCGATGGCCATGCCCGTCCGGAGAGCAGCCTCGGCGGCGGGCAGGCGCGTGGCGGTCTCGGCGGCGGCCATGGCGCCGGGGCCGATGCTGGCCGGTGGCCGGGGCTTCCAGAGCCGGGTGGCGTACTGCAGCCCGAGCAGGCCGACCCCGAACCCGAGCGCGTACACCAGCGCCAGCCCGGCGAACTGGCTCCAGGCGGCCTCGCCGGCCTGCGCCTTGGTCATCGCCTCCTCGACCGGCTCGGTGGCGTGGCCCAGGATGTCGACCAGCAGGAACACCAGGATGCCGGCCGACAGGGCGTTGAGGAATGCCCGGCTCGTCCGGCTGGCGAAGGGGACCCGCCCGAGCGGCAGGCCGAGGAAGATGGTGGACCCGGCGATGGCCGCGAGCAGGATCGTCTGGGTGGTCGACACTGGTCCGATCCCTTGAAGTGTGGTTAGGCTGGCCTAAGGCCGGGACGCTAGCGCGCCGTGGCGCGACGCGCAAGCCCCGGTCCAGCGCGCGGTCAGGTCAGGGCGGGGATGGTCGCGGTGGACGGGTCGCCGGCGTGGCCCAGCAGCGGCAGGTGGAACAGCGTCTCGATCGATCGCAGCAGGGCGTAGTGGCTGTAGGCGGCGTCGTCGCGGGCGGGCGCGATGCCCGGCCCGGTGACAATGGTGGTCACCCTGCCCCCGGTGGCCAGGCCGCCGCAGCAGCCGGCCCGTTCGCCACCGCCGCCCTCGTCCCAGGTCACGACCAGCCGCGTACCGTCCCGCCAGGCCGAGGAGCTGGCCAGCTTGCCGTAGAGGCGCTCCAGCCAGCGGTCGGCGGTGGCGACCAGGCCCGCGTCGTCGCCGCCCTCACCGGCCCCGTGCATGTCGTGGTCCAGGTTCGGGGTGATGAACACCAGGCGGGGGAGCCGCCCGGCGGCCAGGTCGGCGTCGAGCCGGTCGAACGGCACCACCTTGGCGCAGCGGCCCGGATCGTCGCGGACGCTGGCGAAGTACATGAACGGGTCGTGCTTCTTGGCGTAGGCGCCGGTCTGGTGGGCGTCCGAGCAGGGTCCGGGCAGGCCCTCCATGTACGCCCTCCAGGAGATCCCCGCCGCCTCGAGCTGGTCGGCCAGGTTTGGGGCGTCGATGTTGCAGCCACCGCAGTCGCTGGTGATGCCCTGGGTGCCGCCGCTGACCATGGCGATGTAGTTGGGCAGCGACGGATGGGTGATCGCGAAGTACGAGGTGAGCAGGGTGCCCCTGTCGGCCAGGCGGTTGAGGAAGGGGGCCTGGGGTGAGCCGATGATCTGGCCGATGGAGTGGTTCTCCTCGACCACCACGATCACGCGTGCGGTGGCATGGTCGCCGGTGGCGGCCCGGTCGCGGGTTGGGGCCGGCGGGCCGGTCGTGGACCCGGCAGGGATGGGCTGCCGCAGGCTCGAGCAGCCGGCCGCCAGCAGCAGCAGGCATGCCGCCGCCGCTGCCGCCCGGGCTCGCCAGCTGTTCACGTGGGCCCCCTCGGTCCGGTGATGGCCGGGATTGTCCTGGTCGCCGGGTCGCAGGTCACCACCAGCAGGGTACCCGGCCGCCACGATGGCGAGGCGGCCAGCTCGTGGTAGAGGCGGCGCAGGAAGCCGTCGGCCCGCCCAGCCAGGCCGCTGTGCATGATGTGAGCTTGACGTCCAGGACGTCATGGCAGGGGGCCGGCTTGCCCGGGCCGGCCCCCTCCAGCATGGGAGTGGGATCAGGTGCAGCCGGGGAGCCGGAAGGCGCCGATGCGGGTTTGCCAGCCGCGTGCCGAGGTGGTCTGGTAGTACTCGTTGACGTACCAGAGGCGGCAGTTGTCGACGGGGTCGACGTTCATCAGCGAGGGGCACCGCCACTACTTCGCCTGGGGCGACAACCGGGATCGGGTCCGCAACTGGCTGTACCCCAACGGCCGTCACGACCCCAACGTGTACTTCGCCAGGCGCTAGCAGCTATCTGGGCGGCCCGCCGCCCCGAGCCGGCGGGCGCCTAGACATCGGAGCTACCGTACCCGAACGGTGATCGGGACCGTCACCCCGTTGAGCGGTGGCCGCATCCGCTCGCTCTCGTTGCTGGCCGGCCCGGCCACCGGGCAGCGCAGCGGCGGATAGCAGCCGAGCCGTTTGACCAGGACCAGCTGGACGGTGCCTGGCTGGTGGGCGACGAACACGACCCGGGTGGCGCCGGGGTTGCCCGGGACCCGCTGGAGCACCCGGGAGGAGGGGGCGCGAAGGGTCCAGGCTGGCTGGAAGCGCGACGGCGGCGTGGTCCCGGTCGGTTCGACGATCAGCCGGTCGCCGACCTTGATGTTCACGGTCCGGCCACCGTCGGTGGGGCCCACGGCGACCGTGGCCGGCGAGGCGGCGGCCTTGGCGGCGGCCTGGGGTGTCCCGCTGCCTTGCTGTGCGCAGCCACCGGCTGCGAGCACGGTTGCTTGGACGCAGACGCGGGGCCACCGGTTCCCCGATGGCCCCGCGTGACGGCCGGCTAGCGGAGCTCGACGTTGGTGAAGATGTCGGTCTCGCCGATGCCGGTGCGTTCGATGGCGTTATTGCGGCCGTCGGTCCACACCGGGTAGACGGCCTGGTTGGAGGCGGCGATGCCGTTGTAGTCGCCGATGAACGCCCCCGAGGTGAAGAACCCGAGGTCCGGGTTCCAGGACCGGGTGCTGATGCGGCGCTGGGACCAGCCGCGGCCGTCGTTGGTCGAGGTTGCCTGCCAGGTGTCGATGTTGCGGTTGGCCGGGTCGCGGCGGCGGTCGAACCAGATGGCGTACAGGTTGCCGTCGGGGCTGGTGTCGACCCAGGGGAAGAACTGGTCGTTGGGGGCCGGAGCGCCGGCCTGGGTGCTGAGGAAGCGGGCGTCGGTCCAGGAGAAGCCGCCGTCGCGGGACTGCTGCACCGAGATGTCAGCCCCCGAGGCCGCCCTGTTGACGTTGTTCTGGTAGACGAAGGTCAGGGTGCCGCTGGCCTGGTTGTAGTCCAGCGACGGGGTGTTGGGAGCCCGGAAGAAGGTCGGCGGCAGCAGGTCGCCCAGGTCGGGGTTGTCGACGAACTGGCCCGGCTTGTCGATGTGGACCGGGCCGGCGAGGAAGCTGGACCCGCCGTTGGCCGACTTCTGCAGCCGGAAGCCGTGGTCCAGGGAGGTGTTGCATTCCTCCAGGGCGTAGGCGATGTCCAGGGTCCCGTTGCGTTCGACCTGGGGCACGCTGAACTGGTTGGCCGACTCACCCATCCCGCCGGCGCCGGGGGCGTCTGGGACCACCGGGGTGTGGCTGAACACCGTCAGCGACGGGTTGGCGGTTGGGATGGTGTCGGTGTAGGCGAGCTGTATCGGGCAGTAGTCACTGGACCCATCGGCCGCGATGTGGAACTTGGTGTAGGTGACATACAGCCGCCCGTAGTGGGGGCTGGTCGGGGTGTTGTCGACGGCGATGTACTCCTTGTCGTTGAAGATCGACTCGTCGACGGTCCCGGTGGTGTAGTCGAAGTTGCTGGCCGCCCGGGCGGCCTGGCGGCCCGGTGTCCAGGTCTGGCCGTTGTCGACCGACTTGATGACGTGCACCTCGGAGAACGGCAGGGCTCGGAAGAAACAGAGTTGGGAGATGTAGAAGGCCCGGTCGCGGTGGCTGTAGGCGACCGCCGGGTCGCCGCCGGTGCAGAAGTCCCCGGTCCCGCGGAACTGGGGGGTGACCCGCGTGGTGCGCCAGCTCTGGCCGCCGTTGGTGGTGCGCATGATCGCGACCCCGCCGCTGACATAGTCGTTGGAGGCGGCCACGGCGATCAGCGGGTTGCGGGTGTTGTAGGCGACCGAGGTCTCGTTCTGGGGCAGCGGTGGGTTGGAGTCGTCGTTCATCTGCACGTTGGCCAGCGCCGGGCCGGCCACGGCGCCGCTCGCCCGTAGGCGCCGGGCCTGGGCGGCGACAGCGGCCGGGCTGACCATCGCCCGGACCCCGTTGGAGATGCTGCCTGGGTACCGCTGGGTGTGCAGCACCCAGCGCGGCGTGGGCTGGCTGGCGGCCGCCCCCGACGGTGCCGCCATCGCCAGCATGGCGGCGACCGTGGCCAGGATGAGCAGGAAGGCTCGGGCTCGCTTCACGGACACGTTCCTTGAACCGAAGGAAGACCGTCCGATCGCCCGTGGGTCGGCGGCGCCCGGGCGCCGGCCTCCCCGGCCCCGTGCGGGCTGCCTTGCGGTCTGTTCCCCCGAACACCCACCGCATGCCCCCTGCGACATTGCAGCATGGCCGCGGATCATCCTAGACGTTTCAACCTGCGCAGAACAGGCTTAACGGGTGCAGTGTCGCGAAACTCTTCACATGGGCGGTTTGTGTGTGGACGCGAGGTCCTGCATGGCGTCGCGCACCGCCCGGGCCGAGCTGGAGCGGCGTCTGGCCTGCTCCGCCCCGACGAAAGAGCCCCCACAGACTTATGGATCTCATTCGCGCGACGCAGCTCGGTTCTCGCGCTCCAGCGTGTTCAGCCGCTCACGCTCGTCACTGGTCAGTCCTGGGCGCAGCCCATCATCGGTCTCAACGCTCCGGACCCACCTGGGCAGCGTCTCCGCCGAGATCCCGAACTAGGCCGCGATCCAGCAGATCGCCGCCCACGGCGAGGGATGCTCTCCCTGGTGCTCGAACACCAGCCTGACGGCCCGCTCCCGCAGCTCCTGGGGATGTCTGCCCGGTCGTGTCATCGCTCCAACCTTTCACGAGTCGGAGCCTCCAGGAATCCCAGGGCGGTTCAAAACAGCCGCCAGCTGCGGTTCCCGTCGGCACCGAGGCCGGTTGTCGAGGCAGGGATTGTCAGGTCGTACCGGCCGGATGGCGGTCGGCCGGTTCCTGGCTGGCGATCCTCGTCGTCTGGGCGGCGGCGGCCAGGCAGGCGGCGAACACCGTGGGGGCAAGGGCACGCATGCTCGACAGGAAGTGGCTCAGCAGATCGCCGGAGAGCACCAGCGCATACAGGCCGAGCAGGAGGCCGATCCAGCCGACCAGCGTCCGCCGGCGCAGGCCGGCCACGACCGCGGCGGCCGCGGCCGCCAGCGACCCCACCAGGAGGGCCGGGCCGAGCATGCCGACCGGGGCGTCGGGGACGTAGCCGCCCCGGATGACCAGGCCCATGGCATGCGCCCAGCCGGCCAGGGGCGGCCCGATGGCGCCGGCGGCGTGGCCGTCGCCCACGCTGGCCGGGATCCTCCAGGCCACATAGGCCCACCAGGTCGCCAGGAGCAGGGCTCCGGGGGCGACCACGGCCGCCGTCCCGGCGAACCGGCCCCGACCGCGCCTGCTGCTCCCGAGGACCAGCCATGCCCCGGCCGCGACCGCGAAGACGAGGTAGGTCTCCTTGGTCAGGGCGGCTCCGGCGAAGGCCAGGCCGGCAGCGGCGGGCCGGCGCTCCAGGACCAGGGTCAGGCCCAGCGCCGCCAGGGCGAGGGCGAGCGGTTCCGCGGTGCCGAAGGTCACCCCGACCACCACCCCAGGCAGCAGCGCGAACCCGACCCCCCACCAGGGCGACCGGCCGGCGCCGGCGAGCAGCCGGCCGGTCGCCGCGCAGCCGAGTGCGAGCGCCAACGGTCCCACCGCCAGGAGCGCCAGGGGGATCGCTCCGGGCCGACCGCCGGCCAGGGCCCAGCCGAGCATCGCCTGCAGGGGCCGGCCAGCCCGGTACCGGGGCATGTCGAAGCTGGTCGCGAGCTGCTGGCCGAGCAAGGGATCGTAGGCCAGCCCCAGGAACCACTGGCCGTCGTACCCGTTCCCCGGGGTGGTCCTGACGTCCAGGTGGCGGGCGGCCAGCTGCTCGTCGAGCCCCCAGCTGGTGCCTACGACGAACGGCGCCGTCGGCTCCCAGCCGAGCCGGGCGAACTGCAGCACCAGCAGCAGGCAAGCGAGCACCAGCCCGGCCGCCGCCACCCCGGCCAGGTCCCGCCATCCCGGCTGGCGGGCGATGGGAGGCGTGGACAGCAGGCGCTGGAACGAGCTCATGGCAGGCGGTCTCCTAGGCGATGACGGCTCAGCCGGCCTCCAGCTCCGAGCGGGCGAAGCGGTCCTGGAGGAAACGGCCGTGGGCGAGGAGGCGGTCGGTGTCGCCCTTGGCGACCGCCTCCAGGATCTCGCCGAGCTTGGCTTCGAGCAGGGCGAGCTGGGCGAGCAGAACCTGGCGGGCGGTGCGGCCGCCGGAGATGGGAACGCGGTTGGCGTAGGTCCGGGGGAGGTTCAGGTAGCTCTCGAGGGCTGTCGGGAGGTAGTCGAGGGCGGTGCGCTCGACCACGAAGGCGTCGGGCGAGGCGGGCGGGAAGGCGTCGCGGCGGGCCGCGAGCTCGCGGACCTGGGTGTGGACGCGCTCGACGGCGCCGAGGACGTCGTCGGGAACGCGGCCGCGCAGACGCCGCGCCTGCTCGGCCATGGCCCGGTTGAGGTTGTCGGGGTCAAGGCCGCTGTGCAGGTCGAACATCCTGGTCGGCGGGGTGGCGAGGGCGCCGACACCATAGAGGCCGCCGACCACCAGCGGCCACAGGTCGCCGACGACGCCGGTGAAGTAGAGCCCGAGGCCGGCCAGCCCGGCGGCGCAGCCAGCCAGGTTCTTGTTGGAGTACAGGTAGCGCTGGAGCCGCCGGCCCCTACTGGTAGCCACGGATCTCCTTGAAGGCCGTGGCCAGGGAGCCGCGGGTGGCGTCGAACATGGCGCCCGTGGTGCGCTGGGCGATCTGGCGCAGCTCCCGGGGGTCGGCCTCGCCGAACTGGATGGCGAAGGTCTTGACCGACCGGGCCGGCTCGGGCGCGGCGTCCAGCGACCCGAGGAAATCGTCCAGCGAGATGCCGCTGTTGTTCTCGCCGTCGGTCATCAGGACGATCGAGGTGAACGAGCCCCGGTCGGACGCGGCATCCTCCTGGGCCCGCTGGTAGGCGCGGCGCATGGCCGTGTAGATGCCCGTGCCGCTGGCCAGCTTGAGGCCGTCAACGTAGGCGCGGATGGCGGCCCGGCCGGGTGCGTCCGGCCCGGTGCCCGTGACGGTGAAGTCACGTTCGTCGACGACCTGCTCGGCGAAGGTGATCATGGTGACCCGCTCACGCGACCGGAAGCCGGCGAAGCGGCCGGTCAGCGAGGTGTCGGCTCCGGCCAGGCCGACCAGGGTCTGCTTGAGGGACGCGATCCGGTCGCCCTCCATCGACGCCGACACGTCCAGCACGTAGATGGTGTGGGCCGGCCGCCGGATCCGGTTGAGGTAGGCCACCAGCAGCTCGTCGACCACCTTGAGGCTGCCCGGGAAGGGCAGCTCGACCAGCACCCGCCGCGGGAAGCGGCCGTCTAGGCCGACCTCGGGGGTGGCGGGGCGGCGGGCGGTCGCGGTCATCAGCTGCCGCTGCACCTCGGCCCCGCGCAGGTAGGCCACCAGCTTGTCGTAGGCCGGCCGCTTGGCCGGGTCGAGCAGTAGCAGCGGGTAGTCGGCGGTGATGATGCCGTCCCTGGGGTAGATCAGCTCCAGCGGCTCGCGCAGCTTGCCCGAGGCGTTGAGGCCCAGCAGCACCGACTCGTAGTTGATGAGGCCGTCCAGCTTGTCCTGCCCGGCCACGAAGGCGTCGGCCAGCCAGCCGGAGCTGCCGGCGGTGAGCGTCTGGCCGGTGAAGAAGTCGGTCAGCCCTCGCTCGTCGATGTCCCCTGCCCGGAGGGCGTCGCCGGTCCCGGCGAGGGCGGCGGCCACCCCGACCAGGGCCGAGAAGCCCGAGTTGGATGCGGCCGGGTTGGTCATGCCGTACCGCAGCTGCCCGGCCCGCGCCTTGGCGGCGATGTCCTTCCAGGTGACCTCGGGGTTGCCGGCCCAGCCGAAGCGGGTGGCGACCGAGCGCCTCACCCCCAGCACGACCGGCGACAGCATGATCCGCTCCGAGGCGACCGGGCGGCCCTCGCCCCCGCCGGCGGCGGCCAGGAGGGTCAGGTACCGGGCCGAGGAGAACCAGGCCAGGTCCGGCCGGTTCCCACCCCCCGCGGTGATCCGCTCGGCGCCCTCCAGGGTGCCGCTGTACTCGAAGCGCAGGTTGACGCCGGTGGCGTCGCGGATCTGGCCGGCCAGGGGCTCGATGTCCTTCAGCTCCGAGCCGGCCAGCACCCGCAGGGTCCCGGGCGGGTCGGCGGCCGGCTCTCGGCTGTTGCCGTCGCCGATGGTGCAGCCGCCGGCGAGCAGGGCCAGGGCCAGCAGCAGGGGAACGGCCAACCGGCGCACGGCGCTCAGCTCCGCCCCGCGACCGCCGGTAGGGCGAGCTCCCCGGTCCCGAGGCCGAGGGCGCCGTCGTCGACCGCGGGCGACCCCGTGGCCCGCTCCAGGTAGCCGCGGGCCTTGCCCACCTCCGCCTCGAGGGCGTCGACGGTGGTCCGCATGCTCTGCAGGGCGGCGGACTTGTAGGTGTCGACCGCCTCCATGGTGGCGTAGATGTTGGCGAAGGCGGTCTTGAGCTGGTTCAGGTTGATGGTGGCGCTGGCCGCCTGGTCGTGGATGCGCCCGGTCTGCTGGCGCAGCATCGAGGAGGTCGACTCGATCAGGTTGCCGGTGGTGGTGTTGAGGGCGGTGATCTGGTCGAGGACGAGGCGCTGGTTGGCCAGGGCTTGGGCGACCATCACGGCGGTGCGCAGGGCGGCCACGGTCGTGGTGGTGGCCCGGTCGACGCCCTTGATCAGCTCGTGGTTGTTCTTGCGGACCAGGTCGAGGGCCAGGTAGCCCTGGATGGCCACGGCCAGTTGGGTGAGCAGGTCCTGGTGCTTCTGGCGGACGTAGAACTGGACGTCCTGGCGCAGCACCCGGGCCTTGTCGGGGTCGGTGGCCTCGAGCCCGGCGATCCGGTCCTCGAGGGCCTCGTCGAGGCGGGCCGCCATGAGGGCGTACTGCTGGAGCCGGCCCATGGTCGCCCACAGGTTGACCTTCTCCTGCTCGATGGCCGCGTTGTCCTTGCGCAGCTCGTCCTGGCCCCGGTACAGGGCGTTGATGATCGCGTCGAGGTGGGTCTGGGAGGAGCGGTAGCGGTCGAAGTAGTCGCGCAGCTTGCTGCCCATCGGGATCATGCCGAGCAGCTTGCGCGGACTGAACAGGTCGCCCTGGCGGGCCGGGTCCAGCTCCTCGACGGTGTTGCGCAGGTCGATGAGGGACTTCGACACTGGCGAGCCGGCGTCGAACAGGCCCGAGCCCATGGCCTTGACCGGCCGCTCCAGCATGCGGTTGGAGACGGCGGCGGCGTCGCGCATCTCCCGGTCGCCCATGCGGGTGATCGAGCCGACCTTGCCGGTGAAGTCGGGGCTGTGGACGTCGAGGGCGGCCACCGAGGCGGCGAACGCGTCGGCGGTCGCCTCCAGCCGCCTGGCGACCTCCGGGTCGACGGGGACGACCGTTGTCGCCTGGGCCGGGTTGACGGCGGCCACCGGCGCCGGTGGAACCAGCACCAGCTCGGTGCCGGGCTCGGCCACGGTGGCCGGCGCGGCCGGGGCGGCGCCGGGATCGGCGGGGTCGGTGGGGTCGGTGGTCGGTCGGTCGGTCACTGGCAGCTGCCTCCTCGGCTCAGTAGCGTTGCTGGATGCGGGTGATGAGGTGCTCGAGGGCCTCGTAGGTTGGGGGCTCAATGATGGTGACCAGATCCGGTGGCGGGGCCACCTTCCGCTCGGCCAGGTAGCGGCGGACGGTAGCCCGGTCGGCGGTCCGGAAGCCGTATCTGACGGCCAGCCGCTGCAGCTCCGGGTCGCCGGTCAGCAGTCGCCCGACCCGGTCGCCGGCCGGCTTCAGGGGTACCAGGGTGTGCTTGGTCAGCACGGTCGGCTCCGGGTACATGAGCACTCGGTCGGCGTCGATCGAGCCGTCCTGGGCGGCCGCCCTGGCCAGGTACTGGGCCTCGTAGATCATCACCATCGGGGTCTTGCCGACTCCGATGGTCAGGTAGTCCTCGAATGGCCCCTCGGAGGAGTACTCCGAGAACCCCTGGCCGAGGAACAGCGGGGCCACCGCGTCGACCACCTTGTCGCCCTGGGCGGCGTTCTCGACTACCCGCTCGCCGTTGCTGACGTAGGAGGCGACGGCCAGGTACATGGCGGCCGAGTTGGAGGTCCGCACGTCGGTCGAGGCGATCAGGATCGACTTGCGGGCCGGGTACACGGTGTTGCCCGGCAGCTCGTTCCAGCGGGTCTTCTTGCCGACCAGCTCCAGGTAGCGGCGCATGTCGATACGCCAGTAGCCGTCGGCCAGGGGGCTGGCGATGCCTGCCCCGGCCAGCAGCTTGGCGATCGGCTTGAAGGTGCCCACCGCCATCGGCGTGTAGAAGGGCTGGTAGAAGGCGGTGATCTTGCGCTCTCGGCGGATCCGCTCGGCCGCCGGGATGCCGGCCGGGAAGGCGAAGTCGTAGGCGTCGAGGTCGACCCGGGTGGCGATCTCGCGCGACCCTGCGGTGTCGACCTCGACCCGGAGCCCGTGACGGGCGAAGGCGGCGACCACGGCCGGGTCCCGGAAGAACGGCTCCTTCTCGGACCCGATGACCCCACGGACGCTGGTCAGCGGCGCCGGCTTCGCAGCGTCGACCCGGTCCCTGACCGAGGCGACGATCGCGGTCCCCACCCCGACGGCGAGCAGGGCGGCCAAGACGAGACTGAGGACGCGCCTCACGGGCGCATCAATACGACACCGCGTATCGCGACGGCACTCCAGGCGCCTCTCCACATCCGAGCGACCCCCTGGTCGCCAGGCTGGTCATCCCTGCCAGCTCTCTCCATCTCTGGGTCCGAGTATTTGGTGCGCCGGAGGAGCGCGTCCACCAACAGGTCACCGACATCCCGGTGAACATCGACGGTCGGGAAGCTGAACAAGCATAACGTCCCTCATCGTGTCGATGCTGTTCTCTCGGCTCTCGAACCGGATGTCGAAGCTGTGGCGGGTGCCGCTGCGGGGCCTGGGTTCCCGGTGGCCAGGGTGAAGCCGAAGAAGTCCAACTCCTGGGCGGTGCCGGGAACTCCAGGGGTGTCCTGGGTGAACAGCTGCCCGCCAACAGTGGTGAGGCCGGCCACGGAGCCGGGCAGCACGCTGACGGCCCCCGCGTCGGCGCTGCTGCCAACGTCCTCGAACGGGGCGCCGACCGCCAGCTCGGCGAAGCCGTCGCTGTCGAAGTCCCCGGCCGCCAGCGCCGCGGCGAAGCCGTCATCGGCCTCGACCGCGCCGCCAACCTGGGTGAACAACTGCCCGCCGACCACGCCGAGGCCATTCGCCGACCCGGGCAGCACACTCACCGCTCCGGCGTCGGTCGTGGTGCCGACGTCCTCGAATGGGGCCCCGGCGGCCAGGTCGGCGAAGGTGTCGCCGTTGACGTCGCCAGCCGCCAGCGCGAAACCGAACTCGTCGCCCGCCTCCACGCGGCCGCCGACCTGGGTGAACAACTGCCCGCCGACGGCGGTGAGCCCGGCCGCGGAGCCGGGCAACACACTCACCGCTCCCGCGGCAGCGGTCGCGCCGACGCCCTCGGCGGGGGCACCGACCGCCAGGTCGGCGAAGCTGTCGTGGTCGAAGTCCCCGGTGGCCAGCGTGAAGGCGAACAGATCGCCGGCCTCCACGCTGCCGCCAACCTGGGTGAACAACTGGCCACCGACGGCGGTGAGGCCGGCCGCGGAGCCGGGCAGCACGCTGACGGCCCCCGCCTCGGCCGTACTGCCAACACCCTCCAACGGGGCCCCGGCGGCCAAGTCGCTGAAGCCGTCATTGTTGAAGTCCCCGGCGGCCAGGGTGAAGGCGAACACATCGCCCGCCTCCACGGTGCCGCCCACCTGGGTGAACAACTGCCCGCCGAGGGCCGTGAGTCCCGCCGACGAGCCGGGCAGCACACTCAACGCTCCGGCTTCCACGATGCTGCCCACGCCCTCGAATGGGGCCCCGGCGGCCAGGTCGGCGAAGGTGTCGCCGTTGAAGTCGCCAGCCGCCAGCGCCGAGCCGAACTGGTCGCCCGCCTCCACTCGGCCGCCGACCTGGGTGAACAGCTGGCTGCCGGTGCCGGTGAGCCCGTCTCCCGAGCCGTAGAGCACGTTCACCGCCCCCGCGGCCACGGCGGCGCCGACGCCCTCGCCAGGGGCGCCCACCGCCAAGTCGGCGAAGCCGTCATTGTTGAAGTCGCCGCTCGCCAGGGCGGAGCCGAAGCCGTCGTCGCTCTCGGCACCGCCGGGGACCCCGGGGGTGTCCTGGCTGAGCAGCTGGCTGCCGGTGCCGGCGAGCCCCGCTATCGAGCCGTAGAGCACGTTCACCGCGCCGGCGGCCACGCTAGCGCCGACGTTCTCCAGCGGCACCCCGACGGCCAGGTCATCGGCGCCGTCATTGTTGAAGTCGGCCTGCAGGCGCTGGGCCGGACCGGCCTGCGTCGCCGTCGAGCCGTGAGCGACACCACTCGTGGCCGGCCAGACGCTCACCACCAGGCCAAGGACGAGCACGACCACAATCCGCCGCATCTCCACCACCTGTCCGACGATGTAGCGAAGTAGGCGGTAATACACGCATAAGTAGGCCATGCCGTCCAGAGCGACCACCGCGAGCCGGACCAGGCCCGCCGTCGCGGACGCTTCGGTGCGAGCTGCTATGCGGTACCCCGCCCTAGGAGCAGGCGAGCGGGAACGGCGCCAGGCGGCCGACCGGACCGCGGTTGCGGCAGAAGAGCAGCCCCTGATGGTGGAGGTCGAAGATGATGCCGGAGATCGCGCTGGGGTAGTTGGTGAACAGGTGCCCCAGGATCACGCCGCTGGCCTTCGTCGACCGGGGCGCGGTCCGCACGATGGACCGGACGCTCGACACGCTGCGATGGTGCACGCCGTCCGGCCGCTGCCAATCCAAGGTGTCCAAGGTCCACGTGCAGATCCGGTACCCGAGGCCGGCTGCGATATTGGCCACCCGCGAATCGTAGGCGCCATAGGGTGGGCGCAGCAGGTTGGCGGAGATGCCCTGGCTGATCTCCGAGCTTACCGCCGCGTCCGGCAGCGTCGTGAGGTTGGGATGGGAGAAGGTGTGATTGAGCACCCAGTGGCCCTGCTGCCGCAGCGTGGAAACGATATCCGGATAGGACTGGGCCTCCTGGTTGATCAGGAAGTACGCCGCCCGGATATTGCGTGACTGGAGGTAGGCGCCGATCCGAGTGGCCCGATACGGGTCGCCATAGGCCCAGTCGTCGAAGGTCAGCAGCACCCGTCCGGAGGAATTGCCGCATCGGCTGTTGGTGTAGGGTGCCGGCTGCGCAGAGGCAGTCTGGACACCGATCGGGCCGAGCGACACCACTACCACCGCGACCAGGACGGCGCCGACCAGTCTTCGCCACCTGCTGGTCTCCTCGGCGGTGAGCTTGACGGCGGCGATGCTGCGGACTGGTCGCATGGCGACCTCCCTCCGATGAACCCGACCCTGCGGGTCATAGGTAACAACATCGGGCGTACCGGACACGAGCCCTCCGCAAGCAACATGGCGTAATCGATCGGTCAGCCTCCAGCCACCCAGCAGCCTTGCCGCAGTTACCTCGGCGACAGCTGCGTCGCGTTCTGTGGGCACGGGCCTGTCAGATGGCCGACGGGTCGCCTTGGCCCAACGGCAGAGGCACTGCCGTGACCGACGTGGGCAGGATGAGCGTGGGCGAGCTGCTGGGCAGGATGCTGGCTGACGAGCATACCGACGGGTCGCGCCCCCTACCGACTGGCCATCCCGCGCCGCCTCCCCAAGAGCAGCTGGGTTCCACCTCCATGCGCCTCAGACGTCGTGGCCTTCGACGGCCGCAGCCGACCAGGAACGGGTGCATCGTTTGGTCCAGTAGGAGCCAAGCGATAACGGGGGGCCTGCAACGTCAAATCGATCGCCTCATTGCCGAGGCCGACGCACTCCAGCTCAAGGCGTCGGTCGTAAGCCCCCCGGATCGAAGCCCCAGCCCATCCTCCGGGGACCTCGGCGTCAGGCAGTACCGAACCTCGCTCGAGGCAGTCGCCTCGCTGCTTGGAACGGCAGCGATCCTCTACTGCGCGAGGCTCTACAAGCGGCTTGAGAAAGCGCAAGTGGCTGCCCTGCTACGCATGTCGGAGCAGGTTCCTGTGGTCATCCGGTGCCCGACCACTGATGACGCTCGACGGCTGCGACGGGCCGCGTTGGCTGTTGCTGTGGCAAACCATCGAGGTCAGGAGATCGTTGTCCACTGCCTCAACCTGCGCTCCGCGCAGCGCCTGGATGACCTGCGAGCACTGGGAGTACGGCCGATCGTCTCCTGCAACACGGCCCAGCCAAGGCCGCGGGCCGCGCTGGCGGAGGCCTCCGAGCCGGCAGCGGCGTCGATCTTCTACTGCGGGCGGGCCGACCGGTCGAAGAACCTGGAGGGCCTGCTGGAGGCTTGGTCGTCGATCACCACCGACCGGAGTCTCAACCTGTTCGGGCCCGAACAGCTGCAACGGTTCGCATCGCGTGAGCGACGCGTGCTCTACGGTGGCTGCTATGCAGGAGATCCGCCGTTTCGGCTCGGAGATATCGTGGTCCTTCCGTCCTTCCGCGAAGGGCACGCAAATGTCCTGGTCGAAGCGTTCCGGGCCGGCGCGGTGGTCGTGGGCAGCGCGGTGCCAGGAGTAGCGGAGCATTTGGCCAACGACCGAGGCATTGTCATCGGCCATCCGCTTGGGGCTCGGTCGATTGCGACGGCCATCGTCTCAGCGGTCACGCTCCCAGCCGAGCAACGAGCCCGCATCGGGTTACGGGCCCGAACCTATTTCGATAGCAACTTCGCCTCCCCATACTCCTCGGCCATCAACGTGATGCGGCTCGTGCTGAACGCATGACCAGGCCTGGTTCGGGGCCTCCCGGCTGGCGCCCTGAAGACCTGACACCTGGAGATCATCCTTGCGATACCCAGCCGCCATCCGGTGGTGCATTGGCGCTTCAGGTCGGCTGCTAGGCTCGTTTCGCGATGGAACCTGCCCCTGTGTTGCGGCAGCGACTCTCCTCAGGTGTCCGGCTCGGCCCGCTCGCGGACGAGCGTGTGATGGGTCGAGCTGGCGAGCACCTTGAGGTCCGTGTCCCGGACAGAAATCTGCAGGTACGTGATCACGGCCCGGTGGAGTCGGTTGACGGGCCGGGCACGGACTGGATGTGGGAGCTCGCCGTCCACTACGAGCGGATGCGTCGGGCGTACCCCGACCAGCAGCTTTGCATCGTGTTCGATATCGACGGGACCATCCTGGACCTCCGCCACCTGGTGGTGGACGCGCTCCTCGGCTACGACCGGGAGCACGGCAGCGAGTACTTCCACGGGCTGCGTGCCGAAGACGTCACCGTCCATGAGAACCGGATCGACGAGTTTCTCAGAGACCTGGCGCTCCCCGGCTCCGTCCGCGCCGACGTTCTTGCCTGGTACGACGAGCATCTGTGGAGCCCCGACCGGATCCTGGCGATGAACCAGCCGAACCGGGGGGTTCTCGGTGTGATCCGCTGGTTCCAGCTCCAGCCGTCGACCTGCGTGGCCCTCAACACGGGCCGACCTGAGGAGATCCGGGACCTCACGCTTCAGGGCTTGAACGCCCTCGGCAGAGCGTACCGGGTGACCTTTGACTCGGAGTTGCTGTCCATGAACCCTTGCGGGTGGGGGCGGCAGGTCGTCGCGTCCAAGCTGGCCGCCACCCACCGGCTCCAGCGACGCGGGCTGCGTGTGGTTGCGGTGGTGGACAACGAGCCGGCCACCATCCAGGCCTTGGCGGAGGCTGACGGGACCAACGAGATCCTGTTCTTGCACGCCGATACGATCTTCGAGTCCCAGCGCATCGTGACCCCGCGGACGGTCCGGGGCTCCACCTACGACCTCGCGGAGCTGGTCTCCGAGAAGGAGTTGCGTCGGCGGGTGCAGTTCGTCTGGCATGGCGTGAACGACGAGGCCAACCTGCGGCAGTTCCTGGCCTCGGCCGTCCACTGGGCCGAGTGTGATATCCGGCGGGATCCATTGGGCCGGCTGGTGCTGCGCCATGACTCGTTCGAGGAGACCCCCTGGCACCGGATGGAGCACCCGCTCCGGCTGGAGGCCTGCCTGGAGGCGCTCCGCGAGCGGGAGCGCGCGGTTGCCCTTGACCTGAAAGAGGCCGGCGACGTCGTCGAGCGGGTGCTCAGCATCGCCACCGCCCTGGGCTTCGACCAGGACTCCCTCTGGTTCAACGGGTCGATCGAGGTCCTGGGCGAGTCCGGGATCCGGCGGCTGGCCGAGGCATATCCTGCAGCGACGATCTCCGTCCCCGTCGACTTCCTCGGCCCGCTGCTCCTGGCCGCGCCAGCACATGCCAGGGAGGTGCTGGCCACGCTGCGGTTCTGGGGAGTGAACCGCTGGTCGCTGGACTGGCGGACACCTGGGAGCAGGGAGCTGATGGACGACCTCGAAGCGGGAGGTTGGCCGGTCAATATCTACGGCATCCCCGACCTCGAGGCGTTCCTGGAGGCATCGCTTCTGCTCCCCAGGTCGGTGACGGCCGACTTCAACTTCCCCGACTGGCACTACTTCGGCCGAGGCTCCGGGCAGCACCGTGCCTATCACCGCTACGAGTTCGCGCAGAACGCACTGGCGCGATGACGCCGACCCGGCCAGCGAGCTCGCAAGGGGCCACCTGAAGCACTTCAGGGGAGAGATAGAGCCCCCACTGCCATAGCGCCGATCCGCGTCACCCTCGGCAGGTTGGTCGAACGCTCCAGTGCCGAGGGGAGCGCGCCGATCCTCTCGGGAGGACATGCCGCGACCGCGCGGATGGCGCACACCAGGGAGCTGGCTGAAGCCGTGTCACCAATCGTGGTCCTGCTCGTCGAGGACTCCGCCGCCATCAGGGCGCTGGTCCGAAGGATGCTCGTCGCCGGCGGCCACACCGTGGTCGAGGCGGCCGGCGGAGCGGCCGCGCTGGCGCTCTGCCGCCAGCAGCAGCCCGACGTCGTGCTGCTCGACGTCGAGATGCCGGAGATGAGCGGCTGGGACGTGCTCGCCGCGATGAAGGCGGACCCAGAGCTCCGCGACGTCCCGGTCGTCTTCCTGACCGGCCGCTCCGACACCACCGACATCGTCGACGGGCTGCGGCTCGGCGCGCACGACTACCTCCGCAAGCCGTGCGAGCCGACCGAGCTCCTGGCCCGGGTCCAGGCGGCCGCCCGGGTCAAGCGGCTCCAGGACGAGCTGCGCCAGCGCAACGAGGACCTCGACCGCATCAGCCGCACCGACGCCCTCACCGGGCTGCGCAACCGGCGCCACGTCGAGGAGTACCTGGCCAAGCTCACGAGCCTGGCCAGGCGCAACCTCGAGCCGATGGCGGTGCTGGTCATCGACATCGACCATTTCAAGTCGGTGAACGACGACCACGGCCACGAGGCCGGCGACGCCGTGCTGCGCGAGGTCGCCGGCCGGATGCAGGACAGCGTGCGGCTGGAGGACATGGTCGGCCGGTGGGGTGGCGAGGAGTTCCTGGTCGTCCTGCCCAACACCACCGATGAGGGCGCGGCCGAGCTGGCCGAACGACTGCGCCAGGTGGTCGCCGAGACGCCCTGCCGCCTGGCCGACGGCGACGCGGTCCAGGTGACGGTCAGTGTCGGCTGCGCCGCCAGCTTGATCGACGACGCCGGGAGCCTGGTCCGGTCCGCCGACGCGGCGATGTACGAGGCGAAGCAGACCGGCCGCAACCGTGTGGTCGTGGCGGCCTCGGACGACCTGGCCCGCCCGGCCGGCCACCGCCGCAGCTGACGGAGCGGCCAACCCCACCAGGAGGATCGGTTGGAGGACCTGGAGGAGATCATCGCCGAGTTCCTGGTCGAGAGCCACGAGAACCTCGACCAGCTCGACAGCGACCTGGTGGCCCTCGAGCAGGACCCGACCTCCCGGCAGCTGCTCGGCGCCATCTTCCGCACCATCCACACCATCAAGGGGACCACCGGCTTCCTCGAGTTTCGTCGCCTCGAGGCGCTCACCCATGCCGGGGAGAGCCTGCTGAGCAAGCTACGTGACGGTGAGCTCCGGCTCACCGCCGAGATCACCGGCGCGCTGCTCACGATGGTCGACGCCATCCGCTCCCTGCTCGCGGCGATCGAGGCGACCGGCCACGAGGGCGAGGCGGACCACCGCGAGCTGATCGCGACCCTGGTTCAGCTGCAGCAGGGAGGCGCCGCGCCCGCCGAGCAGCGGCAGCGGCCGCCGGCGACCCCGTCGTCCCCGCCGGTCGGGGAGGTCATCGTCGAGCACGGCGGGGCGACAGGGGATGACCTGCGGCTGGCCATGACCGCACAGGACGTCGGAGATCCTCGCCCGATCGGCGAGATCCTCGTCAGCCAGGGCTCGACCACGCCCGGTGAGGTGTCGCTGGCGCTGGAGGTCCAGGCCGAACGGCGCTCGGTCGCCGACGGCAGCATCCGGGTCGACGTCGACCGGCTCGACGCACTGATGCGCCTCATGGGCGAGCTGGTCCTCACCCGCAACCAGAGCGTCGCCCACGCCGCCAGCGCCGGCGACGCCACGCTGGTCCGTGCGTCGGCCCGGTTGAACCTCATCACGACCGAGCTGCAGGAAGTGGTCCTGCGGATGCGCATGCAGCCGATCGACAGCCTCTGGAACAAGCTGCCCCGCGTCGTCCGCGACCTCGGCGCCGCCTGCGGCAAGTCGGTACGCCTGGAGCTGGAGGGCCGGGAAACCGAGCTGGACAAGACGATCCTCGAGGCGGTCAAGGACCCGCTGACCCACCTCGTCCGTAACGCCGTCGACCACGGCATCGAGCCTCCGCAGGCCCGCCTGGACGCCGGCAAGGACGCGCAGGGGCTGCTGGTCCTCCGCGCCTTCCACGAGGACGGCCAGGTCAACCTCGAGGTCCGGGACGACGGTGCGGGCATCGACCCGGCCGTGATCGCGGCCAAGGCGCTCCAAGCAGGCCTCGTCAGCGCCGAGGAGCTGGCCCGGATGAACCAGCGGGAGATCATCAACCTGATCTTCCTGCCCGGCTTCTCGACCGCGGCCACGGTCACCAACGTCTCGGGCCGTGGCGTCGGCATGGACGTGGTCAAGTCGAACCTCGAGACGATCGGCGGCGCCATCGACGTCAGCAGCGTGATCGGCGCCGGGACGAGCTTCCACGTCAGGATCCCGCTGACCCTCGCCATCATCCCGGCCCTGACGGTGCTCTGCGCGGGCGACCGCTACGCGATCCCAACCGTCAACCTCGTCCAGCTGGTCCGGCTGGAGGGCAGGCAGGCCCAGGCCGGCATCGAGCGCATCTCCGGGACGCCGGTCTACCGCCTGCGCGGGAACCTGCTGCCCCTGGTCTACCTGGACCAGGAGCTCGGCGTCGCGGAACCTGACCCGGTCGAACGGGACACCGTGCAGATCGTCGTGCTGCAGGCCGAGGACCGGCGCTTCGGCCTGGTCGTCGACGGCGTCCTCGACACCCAGGAGATCGTGGTCAAGCCGCTCGGCTCCCAGCTGCAGCACATCCACATGTACGCCGGGGCGACGATCCTTGGCGATGGTTCGGTCGCCCTGATCCTCGACGTGCTCGCGCTCGCCCAGCGGGCCCACCTGGCGGGCAACGGCCGGGAGCAGGCCCGCGCCGCACCCGACCAAGCGGACGGCGGCCGGCCCCGCGCGGGCGCAGCGCTGCTCGTGGCCTCGGCCGGCCGGGACCGGCAGGTCGCGATCCCGCTGGAGCAGGTGACCCGCCTCGAGGAGTTCCCGGCCGCATCGGTCGAGCACGTCGGGAGCCGGGAGCTGGTGCAGTACGGTGAGGAGATCCTGCCCCTGGTCCGCCTGGCCGGCGACCCCGGCTCCGCTGCGGAGGCGGACGACCCCGCGCTGACCGTGGTGGTGTGCGCACCACGCGGTCGCATCGTGGGGCTGGTGGTCGACGCCATCCTGGACATCGTCGAGGGCGGGCTCCCCGGCCCCGGCGACCCCGGAGGCGCCGGCCACCTCGGCGCGGCCGTCGTCCGGCGGCGGATCACCGAGCTGCTCGACGTCGAGCAGCTCGTCCGCGAGGCCGACCCGCAGTTCTACGATGCTGACGCCGTGCCGGCGCCAGGCGGGCCATGAGCGCGACCCAGCTGTCGACCTTCTCGGTCAACGGCCACCTGTTCGGCGTCGAGGTCGCGGTGGTGCAGGAGGTCATCCGCTTCCAGCCGATGACCCGGGTGCCGCTCGCGCCAGCCGCCCTCGCCGGGCTCATCAACCTCCGGGGACAGGTCATCACCGCCGTCGACCTGCGGCGGCGGCTCGGCTTTCCCGAGCAGGCGGCCGGCGAGCCGGCGATGGACGTCATCGTCCGCACCAGCGACGGCCCGGTGTGCCTGCTCGTCGACCGGATCGGCGACGTCGTCGACGTGGCCCAGGAGGCGTTCGAGGAGCCGCCCGAGACGCTGGGGGGCATCGCCCGGGAGCTCATCCGCGGCGCCTACAAGCTCGACCACGCCCTCCTGCTCTCGCTCGACGTCCAGCGTGCAGTCGACCTGCCGCCGCTCGGCAACGGCTCAGGAGTCGTCGGCGCCACGCCGATGTAGCTACGATGCGCGCGCTCATCCTGGACGACTCGCGAGCCATGCGCATGATCCTGCGCCGGATCATGCACGCGGCCGGGTTCGAGGTCGTCGAGGCGGCGGATGGCCGGCAGGGCCTCGACGCGCTCGCTGCCGGCCCGCTCCCCGACGTGGCGCTCGTGGACTGGAACATGCCGGGCCTCGATGGGCTCGCGTTCGTCAACGCCGTTCGGGACAACCCGGCGTACCGCCCGATGACGCTAATGATGGTGACCACCGAGAGCGAGCACGACCAGGTCGTGCGCGCCCTTGCCGCCGGTGCCCACGAGTACATCATCAAGCCGTTCACCGCCGACGCGGTCGTCGACAAGCTCGAGCTCCTCGGGCTCGTGGCGGAGTGACGTGGTGGGACCGATCGCCGTCCTGGTCGTGGACGATTCGGTGGTCGTCCGCCGCATCATGACGAACGTCCTCTCGGCGGATCCGGGCCTCCGCGTCGTCGGAACCGCGGCATCCGGCAGGAGCGCGCTCGAGAAGGTCGAGGAGCTCAAACCAGAGATCCTGATCCTGGATATCGAGATGCCCGAGATGGACGGCCTGGAGACGTTGCGGCATCTGCGCCGGCTGCACCCCCGGCTGCCGGTGATCATGTTCAGCACCCTCACCGAGCGGGCGGCGGCGGCGACCCTGGAGGCGCTCTCCCTCGGCGCACGCGACTACGTCACCAAGCCGGGCAGCACCGCCGGCGCCGCCGTGACGCTGGAGGCTGTCCGGTCCCAGCTGGTCCCCAAGATCAAGGCGCTGGTCCAACGGGAGCCCCGAGCGCCGCAGCCCGCACCGACCGCGGCACCGGCCCTGGCGGACCGGCCGCCGACCCGGACCGGGCCCCACGAGCTTCTCGTCATCGGCGCCTCGATCGGCGGTCCCGACGCGGTGGCGGCGGTCGTTCGCGCACTCCCTGCCGACCTGCCCGTGCCGGTCGCGATCGTCCAGCACATGCCCCCGGTCTTCACGCGGCTGTTCGCCCAGCGGATGGACAGGACGTCCGGGCTCACCGTGGTCGAGGGCCAGCCCGGCATGCGCCTCGAGCCCGGCCTGGTGGTGGTCGCTCCCGGTGACTTCCACCTCCTGGTCGCGGACGGCCGCCGCGGGCCGGTGGCCGCGACCACCCAGGAGGCACGCCAGAACGGCTGTCGGCCGGCGGTCGACGTGCTGTTCGGGTCCGCCGCCGCGGTCTTCGGTGACCGGGTGCTGGCCTGTGTGCTGACCGGCATGGGGCGGGACGGGCTGCGCGGCAGCCGCCAGCTCCGTGCCGCCGGTGCGGAGATCGTGGTCCAGGACGAGGCGACCTCGGTGGTCTGGGGCATGCCGGGGGCGATCGCCACCGCCGGCCTGGCGCACCGGGTCCTGCCGTTGGCCCGGATCGCCGCCGACCTCACCGACGCGCTGTGGCGGGCGCGCCACGGGGCGCCGCCCGGCTCCCGGATCGACGCCGGCGCCGCCCCGTGACCATCACGGCGGCCAGCTTCGCCTACGTGCGCGAGCTCGTGCAGCGGCGGTCGGCGATCTACCTCGAAGCCGGCAAGGAGTATCTGGTCGAGTCCCGGTTGCAGCCGATCGTCCAGGCCAGCGGGGAGGGAACCGTCGACCGGCTCGTCTCCCGCCTGCGCAGCTCACCCGAGGGGTCCCTGCACGCCCAGGTGGTCGAGTCGATGACCACCAACGAGACCTCCTGGTTCCGCGACCGCCACCCCTACGATGCCTTGGAGTCGGTGATCCTGCCCGATCTCCTCTCCTGCCGAGCCGAGGAACGACGGCTCACCGTCTGGTCGGCGGCAACGGCCAGCGGCCAGGAGGCGTACAGCATCGCGATGGTGCTGCACGAGCGGCTGGCCGCCAACCCCGGTTGGGACGTGCGCGTGCTTGCCAGCGACCTCTCCGAGCAGATGGTCCGCCGGACCAGGGCGGGCCGCTACAGCCAGCTCGAGATCAACCGGGGCCTCCCCGCGGCCAGGCTCGTCCGGCACTTCAGCCGCGCGGGGACGGAATGGCAGGTCAACGAGCCGCTGCGGCGGCTGGTCGAGGTCATGCAGCTGAACCTCGCCGCCCCGTTCCCGCCGCTCCCGCCGATCGACGTGACGTTCCTTCGCAACGTCCTCTTCTACTTCCAGGTGGACAGCAGGCGGCAGATCCTGCAGCGGGTCCGCCGGGTCCTTCGGCCAGGCGGCTACCTGGTCCTCGGTACGGCAGAGACCACCCTCGACGTGGACGTCTTCGAGCCCGTGCCACACGACAAGGCCACGGTGTACCGCCTCCGTGGCGGACAGGAGCCAAGATGACCGACGAGCAGGTCCTCGGGATCACCCGGGATGTGTGGGAGTCGTTCACCGGCAGGACGATCGAGCCTGCGGACAACCAGGTCCGCCTCGACGGCGGCGACGTCACCGTCGGCTGCGTGACGGTCACCGGGGAGTGGCAGGGCACGGTGCTGCTGGCCTGCCCGGCGCAGCTCGCGCGGATGGCGGCGTCGGCCATGTTCGAGCTGCCCGCCGAGCAGCTCGACGACGAGCAGGTCGGCGACGCGCTCGGCGAGCTGACCAACATGATCGGCGGCAACATCAAGAGCCTGATTCCCGGGCCCAGTCGCCTGTCGATGCCGACGGTCACGGTCGGCGCGTCGTCGACCGTCCCGACGCCCCACGCCGCGCTCCTCAGCGGGGTCTCGCTGGCCTGCGAGGGCCTCCCGCTGACCGTGAGCGTCTGGAGGATGCGGGCCGACCGCCCCGCCGGGTGATGAGCCGTCGCTCAACTCCGCCTGCTGGCGGTCGATGCTCAGAGAGGTACCCGCACCACAGGCCGTTGACAGGAGCCCACTGGTGAAGCTCGCCGGTTCGATCAGTGCCAAGGTCGTCGTCCTGACGGTCATCGCCGTGTTGGTCGCGGTCGCCGTCGGGGTCGCCGGCTGGTTGGCGATCGCTTCGCTGCAGGGCCGGGTCAACCGTATGTCCGTGGTGCAGCGGGCCCTGCACAACCAGGCCGAGGCGGACGGCGCCAACTACGGGATCCGCTACGGCGTGCTGGCCGCGGTGACCGCGACAACCGCCGAGGAACGCAAGGACGCCCTTGACGCGCTGGCCGAGCAGCGCGAGATCCTTGCCACGTCGATCGGCGACAACAAGACGCTCATGGAGGGCGTCGGCGCTGGCGAGGAGCTGCGCCATGAGTTCGCCAACCTCGATCCCACGATGGAGGACTACCTGGCCACCTCCGGCGCCGTCGCCGACGCGGTCGCCCACCGGCCCAGCACGGCGGCGGGGAAGGTCGCAGCCGTCGACGCCGCCCATGAGGAGTTCGACGTCCGATTCGACGAGCTCACCGCCGGCATGAACGACTTCGCCGACCTCGCCCGGCGCCAGGCCGAGCGGGAAGGCGCCCAGGGCAAGCAGCGCATGCTGGTGCTGGTCGTCGTGGCGTTCGTCCTGGTCCCGGCCGTCGGGCTGCTGATCCGCCGGGCGATCAACCACACCACCGGCCAGATCCGCGCGGTGGTCGACGCCGCCGCCGAAGGGGATCTGACCCGCCAGGTCGCCATGGCCGGCGAGGACTCCCTCGGGCGGATGGCCGCGGGCATGAGCCAGTTCCTCGGCCACCTGCGTATGAGCATCGGGGGCATCGGCCATACCGCCGAGACGCTGGCGGCGGCATCAGAAGAGCTGCTGACCGTCAGCCAGCAGATGGCCGTTGCCGCCCAGACGGCGTCCGACCAGGCCGGGCAGGTGTCGACCACCGCCGGTCAGGTCTCCGCCACGGTCGGGACGGTGGCCGCGGGGGCCGAGGAGATGGGCGTGGCGATCGGCGCGATCGCCCGCGGCGCCAACGAGGCCGCCGGCGTGGCCGCCTCCGCGGTCCGGGTCGCCGAGGACACTCAGGCCACCATCGTGAAGCTGGGTGCCTCCTCGGCGGAGATCGGCGAGGTCGTGAAGGTCATCACCTCGATCGCCGAGCAGACCAACCTGCTCGCCCTCAACGCCACCATCGAGGCGGCCAGGGCGGGGGAGGCCGGCAAGGGCTTCGCCGTCGTCGCGGGCGAGGTCAAGGAGCTGGCCAAGGAGACCGCCACGGCCACCGCCGGGATCACCACACGCATCGAGGCGATCCAGACCGACACCCAGGCGGCCGTGGCCGCCATCGCCCAGATCAGCGAGATCATCGCCCAGATCAACGAGACCCAGACCGGGATCGCCGCCGCGGTCGAGGAGCAGACCGCCACCACCGTGGAGATCAGCCGCAGTGTCGCCGAGGTGGCGAGCGGCTCGGCCGGGATCGCCGACAGCATCACCGGCCTCGCCCGGGTGTCGGCGCAGACCAGCAGCGGGGTCGCCGACACCCAACAGGCCGCTGGTCAGCTGGCGAGAATGGCCGCCGACCTGCGCCAGCTCGTCGGTCACTTCACCTACTAGTCGCCTGTAGGGTGGACGCCCGACCGGCAGGAGGCAGCGGGTGCGCGACTCGGGAAGCCATGTCTCAGCCTGGCCAGGGGCCGAGCGAATGCCTCGTCCAGACCCCAAGGGGGTGCTGCTCGACGTGGGCGGGGTGCTGCTCCCGACCCCCTGGGAGCTGCTGGAGGACCTCGAGGCCCGGAACGGCTGGCCGCCCGGGACGCTGCCCTGGCGGGGGCCGCTCGACCCGGCCACTGATCCGCTGTGGGAGGCCGCCCAGGCCGGTGAGCTGCCCTCCGGCGACTACTTCGGCCGGCGGGCGGCCGAGATCAGCGCCCTGCTCGGCCGCTCCCTGAGCTGGCCGGAGGTGACCCGGGTGCTGTTCGAGACCCCGGCCGGGCTGGCCGTGCGGCCCGAGGGCCCGTCCGTGGTCACCGCCGCCCGCGCCGCCGGGCTGCGGACCGGCCTGCTCACCAGCAAGCTGTTCGCGTTCCTGAGCCGGGAGGTGGTGGCCCGCAGCGACTTCCTCAGCTCCTTCGACGTGCTTCTGGACGAGAGTGAGACTGGCGTCGCCAAGCCCGACCCGCGGGCCTACGACCAGGCCGCGGCGGCGATGGGCCTGGACCCGGCCGGGATCGTGTTCGTCGACGACGACCCGGCCAACGTGGCCGGGGCCAGCGCCGCCGGCATGCGCGGGCTCCACTTCGACATCACCGACCCGACCGGCTCCTTCGACCGGGTCCGCGCCCACCTCGGGCTGGCCCGGTGAGCCTAGTCGGTCGCCTCGTGGCCGATGTGGCGGTCGACCTGGACCACGGTGCCGGTCCAATCGCAGGACCGGCACCAGCAGTAGAAGACCCGGTCGTCGGCGGCCCAGTACTCGACCACCAGGCCGCCGGGGCCGCCGATGGCGGCGCCGCAGCGGGGGCAGTGCCGGGGGGCGTCCAGCAGGTGGCGCTCGGCGTCGCGGGCGAACCAGGCGGTGGGCGGCGGCAGGGGGTGCGGGTCCTCCGGCAGCAGGTCCGCCTCAGGCATCGGCCCGGACCTTGGCCGCCTCGGTGTGGAGGCGGAGGAGGTCATCCAACTGCGGCGAGTACCGGGTGAAGCCGAGGTTCATCCACTGGAGGGCGAAGTCGGCCCCGGCGCCGAACTTGTTCTTCTCGCACGGCAGGTCGATGCGGGCGTTGGCCGCCGGGTCGCGGACCACGGCGATCGGGTCGCGGCCGGCGGCCACCGCGGCCAGCTGCTGCTTGAACTGCTTGCGGAGCATGGCGATGCCCACGTCCGACTTGCCGAGGTGCTCGACCGTCCGGTCGGTGATCGGGCCCTGGGTGACCCAGGCCATGATGTCCTGGCCCTCGACGTAGTCGACGATGTGGTTGCCCTGCTCGTCGCGCCAGGGCAGCTCGTAGTCTTGGATGGTGGCCTGGGCCGGCGTGGGCGCCCCCTCTGGGGCATGCACCGTGTAGAGCACGAACCAGGTGGTGGTGTCGTCGACCGGGACCCGGATCTGCATCTGCTCGATGCCGGCGCCCCCGACCCGCATGCAGTAGGGGAACACCATCGGGTGGCCGATGGCCCAGTCGTCGTCGTCCTCGCTGTGGCCCTCCAGCAGCCGGCGCTTGATGATGCCGTGGTCGAACTCGTCGAAGGCCACCTTGACGTGGCGGCGCTGGAACGACTTGGGGGCCTCGAACCCCATCCGGTTGCCCAGGAACTCGAAGTAGCGGCCGTGCAGCCACTCGACATGGTGGGGGTCGACGGCGTTCTCCATGATCTGCAGCCAGTTGCAGGGCAGCAGGGCGTGGCCGAAGTCGCGCACCCCGTCCATCACGTACACGTCGTAGCGGGGCAGCAGCGGCGCCGGCTCCGGGCCCACGTACACCCAGACCATGCCGCCCAGCTCCTGGGCCCGGCCCGCCCTGGCCCGGACCCGGTCCTTGAAGGTGGTCTTGTCGAGCTCGGCCGGCTGGTCCAGGCAGGTCCCGTCGCGGCCGAACAGCCAGCCGTGGTAGCCGCAGCGCAGCCCCTCGGCCTCGACCACCCCATAGGCCAGCGACGCCCGCCGGTGGGGGCAGTGCTCCTCGACCACCCCGTAGGACCCGTCCGTGGTCTTGTAGACGGCCCAGTCCTCGCCGAGCAGCCGCACCCGCTTCACCGGGAACTCCTCGAGCTGGCGGGTGAAGGCCACCGGGTACCAGTAGCGGCGCAGGAGCTCGCCCATGGGCGTCCCCGGCCCGACCCGGGTCAGCTCGGCGTTCTGCTCGGCGGTCAGCATGCAACGGCCTCCTTACGGTTCCAGGATGGTGACGGTGCCCTGGTTGCCGTCCACGCGGATGCGCTGGCCGGTCTTGATCGTCTTGGTCCCGAAGGCGGTGCCGGTCACCGCGGGCAGCCCGTACTCGCGGCAGACGATGGCGGCATGGGCCATCATCCCGCCGACGTCGGTGACCGTCGCCCCGATCTTGCCGAAGATGGGCGCCCAGCTCGGCGCGGTCAGGGGGGCGACCAGGATCTCGCCCTCCTGGATCTCGCCGATCTGGTCGGCCGAGAAGATCACCCGGGCCGGGCCCTCGGCCACCCCCGGGGAGGCGGCGAAGCCCCTCAGGGTGCCGTCGCCGGCGCCGTCGCCGGCCCCCAGCCACTGCTTGACGCTCTCGCCGGTGATGCCCCAGAGCATGATGGTGAACGGCTCGGTCACGACCTCGGGCGGCCGGCCGAGGGCAGGCGGGGGCGACCAGGACCGCAGCTCGGTCAGGATGCCCCGGCGCCGCTCCAGCTCCCGGCCCCAGTAGGCCGGGCCCCGCGGCGGGGTCCCGACCGCCCAGGCGCTGTAGTAGTCCCACAGCGCCTCGGGGACCTCGTCCCGTTTGAGCAGGAAGATGTCGTCATCAGCCCCGAAGAAGCCCTCCTTGGCCAGGACGCCGCCGAGCTGGCGCATCTTGCGCCACAGCACCGAGTGGCTCCAGTGCTCGACGTAGAAGTTGTGGTTCTCGACATAGGGGAACACCACCCGGGCCAGGCCGAGCTTCTGCTCGAAGGCGGCCCGGTCCTCGTCGGTGGCCAGCAGCTCGCCGTACTCACCGACGATCCGGTCGCGCTCGGCCCGGATGGCGTCGATCGGCCGGCTGATGTCGGCGCCGGCGTGCAGCTTGGCGATGTAGTCGCGCAGGAACCCGAACGGGATCTCCAGGTGCTCCAGCCACACCTCGTCGGTGTGGTAGAAGCCGCTGCCGGCCGAGAAGTTGAACCACGGCTGGGCCGACGCCTCCCACTGCGACAGCCAGGCCCGCCCGGCGTCGCTGGCCCGCAGCGCCTCCATCACCGCCGGGGCCGAGGCCTGCTCGAAGGCGCCGTCGACGCTGGAGTCGACGGCGAGGCGGGCCAGCTTCTTCAGCTCCTCGTCGGGCTGGAACAGGTCGACCTCGACCCCGGCGACCATCTTGGCGATGGCCAGGTCGGGGATGCTGGGGAAGGCCTGCTTGCAGAAGCCGAAGAAGTCCAGGTAGGCGGCATAGCCGAGGTTGAGGAACTCGAAATGGTACTGCCACAGCTGCAGGGACAGGTCGACCAGCCGGTGGTACTGGCGCTGCAGCTCGAACCCGGAGCCGAGGCCGCGGCCCTCGGTGACGACGGCGAGGTCCTCCTTGTCGGGCAGGGGCTCGAACCGGAGCGCCTCCATCTCGTCGATCAGCCGGCGGATCTTGCCCATCCACTGCTCGTACAGCGTGGCCCAGCTCTGGAAGTAGAAGCCGGCCCGCTCCAGGAAGTGGGGGACCCTGGCCTCGATCTCGGCCGGGTCGGCCACCCCGACCGGGGACAGGTAGGCATAGCCGTTCAGGACCCGGTAGTCGACCCCGAGGGCCGGCGGGATCAGGTAGTGGCGGGTGTTGTACTGCGACAGCGAGGCCAGCGCGAACTCCAGGAAGGTGGCGTCCCAGGGGCTCAGGACCTCCGGCCAGTGGACCCCGTCCTGGAACCAGAACATCGAGTCCTCGTACTCGCGCCGGTCGGTCGAGAACGGCAGCGAGTAGGTGTACAGCTCCTGCCACCCCTCGGCCCCAGCGGGGGTCTCGAGCTCGAAGGGGCTGGGGAACCGGTCCGCCATGGCCCTGTCCTTTCCGTCGAGGCCCGGGTCAGGTCCCGGGCGTGTCCGAGCTTCCACGCGTGTGCAGGGGCGACAGCAGGGTGGCCACGATGCTGGCCATCGGGTCGGCGGCGGTGGCGACCGGCGCGGCCGCCTTCCGGCTCCAGACCGTCTCCGGCCGGGCCTGGAGCAGGGTCACGGCCTGGTCGGCGGGCAGGTCGCCGTCGAGGGCCCACTCCACGTCCTGGGGGCAGCGGTAGTGCCGCTCGGCCTGGCGGGCCAGGCGGGCCACCGCCTTGACCTGGTCGTCGGTGAGGCTGGGGACGGTCCGCCGGTCCGGGTCGACCGGCCCCCGCTCGACCCGGTCGCCGTCGCCCAACCGGTACTCGACCGTCTTGTCGGAGATGGTGCGCTGCACGATCTCGCCGAGGACCTTGTCGACCAGGAAGCTGTCGGGGGTGACCTCGCCGGACACGATGCCCTCACCGAAGCCCCAGGCGGACTCGACCGCGACCTGGGAGCGGTCGCCGTCGCGGGGGTTGAGGGTGAAGGCCACCCCAGCGGCGGTGGGGCGGACCATCTTCTGGACCCCGACCGACATGGCGACCACGTCGTGGTCGTAGCCCCGCTCGCGCCGGTAGGCGATTGCCCTGGCGGTGAACAGGCTCGACCAGCAGCGGGTGAGGTGGGCGAGCACGTCGTCGGCGCCGCGGACCCACAGGTAGGTGTCGTGCTCGCCGGCGAAGCTGGCATCGGGCAGGTCCTCGGAGGTGGCCGAGGAGCGCACCGCCACCGGCACGGCGTCGCCGGCGCAGCGCTCGCACAGCTCCTGGTAGGCGGCGCGGACCTCGGCGGCCACGCCGTCGTGCAGCGGGACCTCCTCGATGCGGCGGCGGATGGCGGCGCTCAGCTCCTCCAGGGCGGCCGGGTCGCCCACGTCGACCTCGCCCAGCAGCCCGGTGACGGCCCGGCGGACCTCGGGGTGGCCGCGGACGGTGTCGTAGGCGTCGATGGTGACCGCGAATCCGGGCGGCACCGGCAGCCCGGCCGCCAGCAGCTCCCCGAGGCTGGCGTTCTTGCCGCCGAGACGGGCCCGCTCGGCCGGGTCATAGCCGTCCAGCCAGCGCACGAACCTCACCGGATGCCCTCCCACCAGTCGGGCCGCTCGCCGGTGGGCGGGACCTGGACCTCCTGGACCCGGTTGCGGTAGGCGACCAGTGCCTCGCCGCCGCCCTCCTTCAGCTTCACCAGCACTTCCTCGGTGTTGTAGGGCTCGCCGGGATCGTAGCCGACCGCCCAGGCGGCGAACGCGCGGATGGGGCCCGAGTGGGTGGCGCAGAGGATCCGGGCTCCGGGCGCCTCATCGACCAGGCGCTGGAAGCCGGCCCAGAAGCGGCGCACGCAGCTCGCTGGCGGCTCGAAATGGAGCATGGGGATGGTCATCCAGTGGTGGATGGGGTCGGCCCCGCCCTGCTGGACGTTCCAGAACCGGTCCACCTCGACCAGCCACATCGGCCGGTCCCCGAGGGCGACCCGCTCATAGCGCTCGGCCAGGGCGTGGTACATGCGGAAGGCGCTGGTCACGTCGCGCAGGCCGTCGGGGGTGGCGACCTGGAAGTTGCGGAACTCGGCCATGGGCCGCGGCTCGGCCACCTTGGCGTCGCGGCGCCACAGGTCGAGGCCGTCGAGCAGGCCGCGGTGGAGGTGCTCGGCCGTCTGGCGGGCCCTGTTGGTGTCGGCGCAGACGATCCGGACCTGCTCGCCGTCGCGGATGCCCTTGGACAGGTCGAAGCCGCGGCGGTGGGCCTGCCAGCCGCCGAGCGGGGTGAGGCCGCTCTCGGTCGAGTACCCCTGGGTCTCGCCGTGGCGGACGATGTGGACCTGGGCGGCCACCCGGAAGGTGCCGGCCCCGGTCTCGGGGACGATCTCCTTGGTCCGGGTGATCTCGGCCCAGGCCCTGGTCACCTCCAGCGGCTCGCCGTTCCAGACCGGCGGGGGGGCGTCGGGGGCATCCGGGTCGGCCCGCCGTTCCCGGAACCGGCGCAGGTACAGCGGCGCGGCGGTGCCGGCCTCGGCCTGGGCCTCGGCCGGGGTGTCGCCGGCCGCCTCGGGAGCGGCCGCCGCCCGGGTCCGGCGCCGCAGGTAGCTGGCCAGGTACAGGGGCGCGTCGGGACGCTCGGTCCGCGGCAGCGGCGGGTCTTCGGCCACCTCGCCTCCCCTCCCCTCGTGGTCAGGTGTGCACGGTCAGGAACCGCTGGTTGACGGCGCCCTCGTAGTAGAAGATGGCCCGGCCCATCTCGGCCTCGGTCCAGGTGACGACCTCGTGGTCGGGGTCGACCCAGTAGCCGCCGGTGAACACCTCGTTGCGGTTGCCGGCGGCGTCGAAGAAGTACACGGCGTACCCGCGGGTGGCGCCGTGGCGGGTCGGGCCGACTTCGATCGGCACCCCGTGGTAGGCGAGGGTGTCGGCGGCGGTGCGGACCTCGTTCCAGTCGTCCAGCCAGAAGGCGAAGTGGTGCAGGCCGCCGTTGGGCCCGGTGACCAGAGCGATGTCGTGCGGGGTGTGCGACACCTCCAGCCAGGTGGCCAGCTGGTGGCCGTCGTCGGCCAAGATCTGCTCGGTGAGGCGGAACCCCAGCACCTCGCGGAAGAACCGGGTCCCTTCGTCGACGTCCTCGGCGGTGACGAAGATGTGGTCCAGCCGCGGCGGGGCGATCCCGACCAGCCCCAGCGGCCGCGGCGGCGGGTTGGTCCGGGGGAGCAGGTTGCCGACCTTCTCCATCCCCCAGATGAGCTCGCAGCGGTGCCCGGTCGGGGTCTGGAAGCGGATGGCTTCGCCGTGGCCGGGGGCGAGCTCGCCGCGGGCGTGGCGGGTCACCTGGCCGCCTTCCTTCTCGACCTTGCGCTCGTACCGCTCGAGGTCGTCGGCGTGCTCGACCTTGAAGCCCATGTGCTCGAGGCCGTAGGTGGCGGCGTAGCGCAGGATCACCGAGTGGTGCTCGTGCTCGTCCCAGCACTTGAGGAAGACCCGCTCGGCCTCCCGGCCCGTCTCCAGCAGCCCGAGGACCTCGGTGTAGTAGGCGGTGGCCAGCTCCAGGTCCGGCACCCGGACCTCGACGTGGGACAGGCGCAGGATGCCCATCTCAGGTGTGCACCTTCATGAACCGCTCGTTGAGGTCGCCCTCGTAGTAGAAGATCGCCCGGCCGATGTTGTCCTCGGTCCAGGTGATGGTGGGGAAGTCCGGGTCGGGCCGGTAGCCGCCGGTGAACACCTCGTTGCGGGTGCCCAGCGGGTCGAAGAAGTAGATGGTGTTGCCGCGGGTGATGCCGTGGCGGGTCGGGCCGACGTCGATCTGGACGCCGTTGTAGGCGAGGATGTCGGCCGCGTTGCGGACCTGGTCCCAGTCGTCCAGCCAGAAGGCGAAGTGGTGGAGGCCGCCGTTGGCCCCAGTGACCACGGCCAGGTCGTGGGGCGAGTGGGAGCGCTCCATCCAGACGCCGATCTGGTGGCCGTTGCCGTCCAGCAGCTGCTCGGTGAGGCGGAACCCCAGCACCTCCATGTAGAAGCGGGTCGCCTCGCCGACCTCCTCGGCGGTGACCAGGACGTGGTCGATGCGAGGCGGGGCGATCCCGCGCAGGCCCTGGGGCGGGAACGGGGGCGGGTTGACCTTGGGCAGCAGCCCGCCGACCCGCTCGACCTCGCGGACCAGCTCCATCAGCTGGCCCGAGGGGGTCTCGAAGCGGATCGACTCACCCTGGCCGACCGACTCGCCTCGGGAGAGGCGGCGCACCGGGAGGCCGTAGCCCTCGACCCGCGACTCCAGGGTGGCCAGGTCCTCGTCCTGCTCGACCTTGAAGCTGATCAGGTCCAGGCCGACCCGGGGAGCGTAGCTGAGCTTGACCGAGTGGTGGTCGTCCTCGTCCCAGCACTTGAGGAACACCTCGGTGGCCGTCCGCTCGACCTCGAGCAGGCCCATGACCTCGGTGTAGTAGGCGGTGGCCAGCTCCAGGTCGGGCACGCGCACGTCGACATGCGACAGCCGGAGGATCCCCATCCACGCTCCTTGTCCGCGGTTCCGGAAGAAAGGTACGGCGCGTCCCGCTCCGCGGGATAGCGTCCCTTCCCGCATGGAGGAACGTGGGCTATGGTCGCCAGACCATGCCCCAGCGCGACCTCCCACCCCAGGCGCCGGCCCCGCCGGCCGGTCCGGAGCGGATGCGCCGGGCCATGGCCGACTTCGTGGTCGCCGTCCACGAGGCCTACCTGGCCCAGGCCCGGCTGCTGCCCCCGGCCGCCCAGGCCCGCCTCCCCCTGCTCCAGGCCCCGCGGCTCACCGTGGCCGCCGCCGCGGCCCGCAACCTGCACGTGATCGGGACCAGCGAGTCGTTCCCGGCCCCGGTCGGCCAGGAGGTCGAGGTGACCGGGGAGGCCGACGGGCTGACCTGGGAGCTGCGCTTCTTCGACCCGGTGGTCCTGCCCGTGCTCGGCCTGGTCGCCGAGACCGACGGGCCGGCCCCCGAGGAGGTCCGGCGGGTGCTCGGGGTCGGGACCTACCTGTACCACCTGGTGGTCGAGCCCGGCTCCCAGCTCACCCCCCACCACGCCACCCACGCCGGCACCGGCCTGGCCAGCGCGCATGCCGCCGCCGCCCGCGAGCTGGAGACGATCCGGTCCCGCGCCGTCCCCGGGCACCAGGACCTGGTCGACGAGCTGGCCGGCGCCACCACCGCCGGCCTGGTCCACGCCCAGTCCCTCCTGGCCCGCGAGCTCGCCCCCGGCGACCCCGCGGTGGCCGCTGCCACCGACCCCGCCGCCATCCGCGCCGCCCTGGTCAAGGCCCTGCGAGGGGACCAATGAGTCGGCGCAATGGGGCGAACCTCTCGTCGGTGCAGAACGCGGCGCGGTTGCTGAAGGAGTTCGGGTCCGCTGAAGGGTCGTTGGGGGTGACCGAGCTGGCCCGGCGGTTGGGGTTGGGGAAGTCGACCGTGCACCGGCTGCTGGCCACGCTGACCGCCGAGCGGATCCTGGAGCATGACCCGGCCACCGGGACCTACCGGCTGGGGCTGATGATGTGGGAGCTGGGGGCCCGGGTGTCGGTGCACCGGGTGCTGCACGACGCGGCCACGACCGTGATCGAGGAGCTGCGCAACGCCACCAAGGAGACGGTCCAGGTGGCGGTGCTGGACGGCCGCGAGGTGGTCTACGTGGAGCGGCTGGAGAGCCCCCACACCCTGCGGATCTTCGGTCGGGTGGGCCACCGCAACTCGGCCCACTGCACCAGCACCGGCAAGGTGCTGCTGGCCCACCTGCCCGAGCGGCGCCTGGCCGCCCTGCTGGAGGGGTGGCGGCCCGAGCGCAAGACCGACGCCACCATCTGCGACCCTGGCCAGCTCCGGGCCGAGCTGGACCGGGTCCGGGCCCAGGGGTGGGCCGAGAACATCGGCGAGAGCGAGCTCGGCGTGGCCAGCGTGGCCGCCCCGGTCCGCAACGCCCGCGGCGAGGTCATCGCCGCCCTGAGCGTGGCCGGGCCGGTGATGCGGGTCAACGGCGACACCCTGCGCCGGTTCTTCCGGGCCTCGGTCATCCAGGCCGCCGACGCCATCTCCGACCAGCTTGGCTGGCGACCCGAGCGCCGCGTGCGGGGCGCATCGTGACCCCGCTGCCGGTCGAGGAGCTGGCCGGGGCGCTGTACCGGGCGAGGCGGGACCGAGTCCCGGTGCCGCCCCTGACCGAGGCACGGCCCGAGATGACCGCCGTCGAGGCCTACGCCGTCCAGGGCCGCCTGGTCGAGCTGCTCCAGGCCGACGGCGAGGGCGAGATCGTCGGCTACAAGCTCGGGCTGACCAGCCGGGCCATGCAGGAGCAGCTCGGCATCGACCAGCCCGACTACGGCCCGGTGCTGGCCACCGGCGTCCATCCCGACGGGGTCGAGGTCGACCTGGGCAGGCTGATCCAGCCCAAGGTCGAGGCCGAGATCGCCATCGTGCTGGAGGCGCCCCTGGCCGGCCCGGCCTGCAACGCCCTGGACGTGCGGCGGGCCGCCGCCGGGGCAGTGGCCGCGGTCGAGATCATCGACTCGCGCGTCGTGGACTGGCGCATCCGGCTGGCCGACACCATCGCCGACCTCGCCTCCAGCTCCGCCATCGCCCTGTCCAGCCGCCTGGTCCCGCTCGACCGGGTCGACCCGCGGCTGGCCGGGGTCGCCATGACCCGCAACGGCGAGCTGGTCGCGACCGGTGCCGGCGCGGCCGCCCTCGGCGACCCGCTGCACGCGGTCGCCTGGCTCGCCAACACCCTGCACCCGCTCGGGGTGACCCTGGAGGCCGGGCACGTGGTCATGACCGGCGCCCTGCACGCCGCCGTTCCGCTGGCCGCCGGGGACGTCTTCCGGGCCGAGTTCGACTGGCTGGGCCCGGTCGGCCTGGTCGTCAGCGGAGCGAGGTCGCCATGACGCTGTCGTGTGTGGTCATCGGGTCGGGCAACATCGGCACCGACCTCACGGTCAAGCTGCTGCGCTCGCCGTCGCTGGAGCTGCGGGCCCTGGTCGGGATCGATCCGGCCTCTGAGGGCCTGGCCCGGGCACGGGGGTTGGGGGTGGAGGCGACGGCCGATGGGATCGGCTGGGTCGAGGCCCACGCCGCAGAGATCGACCTGGCCTTCGAGGCGACCAGCGCCCGGGTGCACGCGGCCAACGCGCCCCGGCTGGCCGCCGCCGGCATCACGGCGATCGACCTGACCCCGGCCAGGCTTGGCCCGCCGGTGGTGCCAACCGTCAACCTGACCAGGCACCTGGAGGCGCCCAACCTCAACCTGATCACCTGCGGCGGCCAGGCCACGGCGCCGATCGTGGCCGCGGTGGCCTCGGCCAGCCCGGTGCCGTACGCCGAGATCGTCTCCACCGTGGCCTCCCGCTCGGCCGGGCCGGGTACCCGCCAGAACATCGACGAGTTCACCCGGACGACCGCCCGCTCCCTGGAGGAGGTTGGCGGGGCCGCCCACGGCAAGGCCATCATCATTCTCAACCCCGCCGACCCGCCGATCCTGATGCGCAACACCGTGTTCTGCGCCCTGCCCGACGGCTACGACGAGGCCGCGGTGGCCGCCGCCGTCGAGGACGGGGTGGGGCGGGTGGCGGCGTACGTGCCCGGCTACCGGCTCAAGCGCCCGCCGGTGTTCGAGGAGGGACCGTTCGCCACCCCGGGCGGGCCGGCCGCGGGCCGGGTGGTGGCCCTGCTGGAGGTCGAGGGCGCCGGCGACTTCCTGCCGCCGTACGCCGGGAACCTCGACATCATGACCGCCGCCGCCGTCCGGGTTGGCGAGGCCCTCGCCGAGGCCAGGGTGCGCCAGGGGGTGGACGCATGACCGGGACCGCGTTCCGGCTGACCGACTCGACCCTGCGTGACGGCTCCCACGCCCTGTCCCACCGCTACACCACCGAGCAGGTGGCCTCGATCGTGCGCGGCCTGGACGCCGCCGGGGTGCCCGTGATCGAGGTCAGCCACGGCGACGGGCTGGGGGGCTCCTCGTTCAACTACGGCTTCTCCGGCACCGACGAGCGCGAGCTGGTCTCGGCCGCGGTCGCCGCCGCCACCCGGGCCAAGATCGCGGTGCTGCTCCTGCCCGGGATCGGGGTCGCCGACGACCTGCGCGACATGGCCGACCGGGGCGTCCGGGTGGCCCGGATCGCCACCCACTGCACCGAGGCCGACATCTCCGAGCAGCACATCCGCCTGGCCAAGCGGCTCGGCATGGAGGCGGTCGGGTTCCTGATGATGGCCCACATGGCCGAGCCGGCCGAGCTGCTGGCCCAGGCCCGGCTGATGGCGTCCTACGGGGCCGACTGCGTCTACGTGGTCGACTCGGCCGGGGCCATGACCACCGCCGACGCTCGCGCCCGGGTGGGGACGCTGGCCGAGGGGCTCGGCTGCCAGGTCGGCCACCACGCCCACAACAACCTGTCGCTGGCCGTGGCCAACTCGCTGGCCGCCCTGGACGTCGGGGCGGCCCAGCTGGACGGCTGCTGCGCCGGGCTGGGCGCCGGGGCCGGCAACTGCCCAACCGAGGTCCTGGTCGCCACCTGCGACAAGCTCGGCCTGCCCACCGGGGTCGACCCCCTGGAGGCCATGGGGGTCGCGGAGGAGCTGGTCCGGCCCCTGCGGCCCGAGATGGGAGTGATCGACCGGGCCGGGCTGCTGCTTGGCTACGCCGGGGTGTACGGGTCGTTCCTGCTGCACGCCCAGCGGGCCGCGGCCCGCTACGGGGTCGACGTGGGCGAGATCCTGCTCGAGCTGGGCCGCCGCCGCATCGTCGGCGGCCAGGAGGACATGATCCTCGACGTCGCCCTCGAGCTGGCCCGCAAGGAGGCGCGGGTGTGAGTCCCGACCCGTTGGGCCTGGCCCAGGAGCTGGCCGAGCTGCGGCGGAGCCGCAGCGCCGGCACCAGCCTGACGGCCGAGCATCCCGGGCTCGACCTGGAGCTGGCCTACGCCGTCCAGGAGGCCGGGATCCGGCTGCTGATCGCGGCGGGGGAGCGGCCGGCCGGGTTCAAGCTGGGCCTGACCAGCCGGGCCAAGCAGGCCCAGATGGGCGTGGACGAGCCGCTGTACGGCGAGCTGACCGACGCCATGCTGCTCGACGTGGCCGAGCCGCTCGACACCGGCCAGCTGATCCAGCCCCGGGTCGAGCCCGAGATCGCCTTCCTGCTCGGGGCCGACCTGGCCGGCGAACGGGTCGGGGCGACCCAGGTGCTGGCCGCCACCGCCGCCGTGGCCCCGGCGATCGAGGTGCTCGACTCCCGCTATTCCGGCTACGCCTTCACCCTGCCCGACGTGGTCGCCGACAACGCCTCGGCCGCCCGGCTGGTCCTGGGGGGCGTCCGCCAGGCGGTCGACGGGATCGACCTGCGCCTGGTCGGCTGCGTGCTCGAGGTGGGCGGCCGGGTCCGGGCCACGGCCGCCGGCGCGGCCGCCCTTGGCCACCCGGCCGCGGCCGTGGCCTGGCTGGTCAGGGCCCTGGCCCGCCGGGCCCGCGGCCTGGCCGCCGGGGATCTGATCCTGTCGGGCGGGCTGACCGAGGCGGTGGCGGTGGCCCCCGGCGACGTGGTCGTGGCCCGCTTCGGCCGCCTCGGGACCGTGGAGCTGGCCGTTCGCTAGACGCGACCGAGGAGGACCCATGCCGTTCGTCCGTATCGACCTCGTCCGCGGCCGCGACAAGGCGGTCCTGATGCGGCTGGTCGAGGAGGTGTCGCGGGTCGTCGCCGCCACCCTCGACACCCCGATCGACCGGGTCCGGGTCATGGTCTCCGAGGTCGACCCTGACCTGTGGGGCATCGGCGGCGTCCCCTACTCGGTGGCCAGAGGCCCGGTCGACGCCCAGCCCCCCGTGGGGGACCAGGGCCGGTGACTGGCCCGCCGGTCGAGGTGGGGGCGGGCCGGGCCGAGGAGCTGCCCGCTGGGACGGTGCGGCTGCTGGAGGCGGCCGGGCGACGCCTGGCCGTCGGCAACGCCGGCGGCCGGCTGTTCGCCCTGGACGACGCCTGCCTGCACCGCGGCGGGTCGCTGGCCTGCGGCCACCTAGACGGCGAGGTACTGATCTGCCCGATGCACTGGTGGCGCTACGACGTCCATAGCGGCCGCCGGCTCGGCCAGCCGAGCCTGCGGGTGGCCACCCACCCGGTCCGGGTCGTCGACGGCGAGGTCCGGGTCACCGTCACCCCGGTCCCGCCGCCCCGCTCCTGGCGCGAGCTACTGCTCGACCACGCCCGTGACCCTGCGCACCGGGGGGTCGCCCTTGAGCCCCCCGGAGGCCGCCAGTGAAGGCGGTCGTGCTGGACTTCGGCGGGCCGGTGCTGGTGACCCCGTTCGAGCGGCTTCGGGCCCTGGAGCGCTCGCTCGACCTGGCACCGGGGACCTTCGGCTGGCGGGGCCCGTTCGACCCGACCGCCGACCCGCTGTGGCGGTCCATGCAGGCGGGCAAGCTCACCGAGCCGGCCTACTGGGCCGAGCGGGCGGCCGAGGTGGCGGCGGTGTCGGGCGAACACGGGGTGGCGGCCATGATGGCCCGGCTGTTCGACGGCCCCGAGGACGAGCTCGTCCGCCCCCAGGCCCGAGCGCTGGTCGCCGACGCCAAGGCGGCCGGGCTGGAGACGGCCGTGCTCACCAACGATCTGCACGCCTTCCACGAGCACACCTGGATCGCCGGGATGCGGGTCCTGGCCGAGGTCGGCTGCGTGGTCGACACCTCCCACCACGGGATCCGTAAGCCGGAGCGGGCCGCCTACCGGCTCGTCCTCGATCGCCTGGGGGTGCTCGCCGACCAGGCGGTGTTCGTCGACGATCAGCCGGCCAACTCCGCCGGGGCCGAGGCGGCCGGCATGACCGCCGTCTGGTTCGACGTCACCCGACCCGACCACAGCTACCGGCAGGTCCGCCAGGCCATCGGGCTGGCCGGCGACGGAGGGACGCCATGAGCCCGGCAGCGGGCGCATCCGCGCCCGCGATCGAGCAGGAGGAGCGCCAATGATCGAGTTGGCCGAGATCCCGCACGTTATCGACGGGGAGGAACGGCTGTCGACCGACGGCCGCACCTTCGAGTCGGTCAACCCGGCGACCGAGGCGCCCTGGGCCCGGGTCGCCCGTGGGTCGGCGGCCGACGTCGCCGCCGCCGTGGCCGCGGCCCGGCGGGCCTTCGATGAGGGTCCGTGGCCGCGCATGGCCGCGGCCGAGCGCGGGCAGGCCCTGCGCCGGCTGGCCGACCTGATCGAGACCGAGGCGGCAGCACTGGGCCGGCTCGACGCGACCGACATGGGGAAGCCGATCCGCCAGGCCCGCGACAACGACGCCCAGCGGGCCGCGCTCAACTTCCGCTTCTTCGCCGACTACGCCGCCCTGGCCACCGACGAGGCGCTGCCCTCGCCGACCGGCCACCACGTCTACACCCGGCACGAGCCGGTCGGGGTGGCCGCAGCCATCTCACCGTGGAACTTCCCCCTCATGCTGGCCAGCTGGAAGGTCGCCCCGGCCCTGGCCTTCGGCAACACCGTCGTCCTCAAGCCGGCCGAGCAGTCGCCGGCCTCCTGTCACCGGCTGGGCCTGCTGGCCAGCCACGCCGGCCTGCCGCCGGGAACCCTCAACGTCGTCCAGGGGTTCGGCCCGGGCGAGGCCGGCCAGGCCCTGACCGAGAGCCCCGGGGTCGACCTGGTCACCTTCACCGGCGAGTCGGCCACCGGCCGGGCCATCCTGGCCGCCGGCGCCCCCACCCTCAAGCGGGTCAGCTTCGAGCTCGGCGGCAAGGGCGCCAACCTGGTCTTCGCCGATGCGGATCTGGCCAACGCGGTCGACTGGTCGCTGAAGGCGATCTTCCTCAACGCCGGCCAGGTCTGCCTGTCCGGGTCACGGCTGTACATCCAGCGGTCGGTGTACGAGGAGTTCCTCGACCGCTTCGTCGCCGCCGCCGAGGTCATGCGCCTCGGCGATCCACTCGACGAGGGAACCGAGGTGGGGCCCCTGGCCTCCCGCGAGCACTGGGAGAAGGTCACCGGCTACCTGGACCTGGCCGTCGCCGAGGGGGCAAAGGTCCGCACCGGCGGCCGCGGCGACGGCTGGTGGGTCAAGCCGACCGTGCTGGTCGACGTCCGCCAGGACATGCGCGTCTGCCGGGAGGAGATCTTCGGCCCGGTGGTCGTCGTCCAGCCCTTTGACACCGACGAGGAGGCCGTGGCCCGGGCCAACGATTCGCCCTACGGCCTCAACGCGATGGTGTTCACCGAGAACCTGGGCCGCGCCCACCGGATCGCCGCCGCCGTCCGGGCCGGCACCATCTGGGTCAACTGCTTCTTCGTGCGCGACCTGCGGGCCCCGTTCGGGGGCTACAAGGACTCGGGCGTCGGCCGCGAGGGCGGCCGCTACAGCCGTGACTTCTTCACCGAGGCCAAGGCCGTGGTCATGCAGTTGTGACGAGACACGACTCGGCTGCGCTTGGAGTACGGCGTCCGCGTTCGCCGTCGAGGGGCTGCTGGCTGTTCCTGGGCCAGGGTGAGGACGCCGTCGAAGCCGCGGCGCATGGACTTGGCGCTGATCCGGAACACGATCCGGCTGATGCCGGGGGTCCGCAGCATCCAGGGCGCGCCGTCCAGGCGGGTGACCACCGACCGGTCGGACCATCGGGCGATCTTGCCATCTGACCCGGTGCTGCGGAACTCGACCCGACACCGGCCGGGCCTGGTGGCGCCTTCAGGCAGAGCAGCCGCATGGTCTCGCGCTGCCGTGGCCGGCCCAGTCCGTCGGCCGGCTACCCGGGGTACGGGCTGACGAGCTGGAAGTAGTTGTCGTCGGGGTCGGCGAAGGTGGCGATCCAGCCCTCAGGGTCTTCGTCGGGCTGGTAGGGCTCCTGGACCACCGTGGCCCCGGCCGCCTTGAGCCGCTGGAACTGGCCGTGGACGTCGGGGGTCTCCAGGTTCCAGATGAGCCGGCCCGGCTGGGGGTTGGGGCCCTGGACCCGGTCATGCGGCCCCACGGTCACATAGCCGCTGCCGAGCTGCCAGCCGACAAAGTCTCCACCCGACCACACCGGCTCGCCGAACAGCTCGGTGTAGTAGGCGATCAGCCGCTGGGGATCCTCCGAACCGATCAAGATGCCATTCAGGTTCATGCCGCGCCTCCGGGATTGGCGTCGTCGGCCATGGCCTTGGTCCCCACAGCACACCCCCCCAGGGTCGCAGGAAGCAGCAAGTCTAGCCCGGTGGGCGCGGCAGAATCGACAGGGGTCAGGTCGCGGGTGCCGGATGGATCAGGCCGTGCTCCATGGCGAAGACGGCCGCGCCGGCGCGGGTGGACACGCCCGCCTTCTCGTAGATGTGGACGATATGGGTGTGCACCGTTGAGGCGGCGATGACCAGCTCGGCGGCGATCTGCCGCTCGGAGCGGCCACGCACCAGCAGCCGCAGGACCTCGACCTCGCGCCCGGTGAGGCCGGCGGGGAAGCTGCGCCGCCTGGCCGGGCGGTGGCCGGCGGCCTCCAGCACGGCCGCGACCGCCTCACGGTCCAGGCCAGGCTCGGCCTCCAGCGCGCCGGCCGCCTGGGCCGGCGGGTGCGCCGGGCGGTGCGGGCGCTCGGAGACCAGCGCCTGGTAGACGTCCGCGGCGGCCAGGACCCGGGCGTCCATGCCGAGCAGTTGCGCCGGGGTGCCCCGGTGGTACCCGGAGCCGTCGAGCCGCTCGTGGTGCGCGCCGGCGAGGCGGCCGACCGCGGCGAGCATCGGCGCCCGCCCGAGGATCCGCTCGGTGTGGTAGGGGTGCAGGCGGACCTGCTCCCACTCCGAGCGCGACAGCGGGCCTGGCTTGTCCCAGCACCCGGTCGGGACCCCGGCGCGGCCGAGGTCGTGGAACAGCCCGGCGCGGCGCAGGGCCACCGCCTCCGGCTCCCGCATCCCCAGGAGCCGGCCGGCCGCCTCCGCGAGCTCGGCCACGCCCGAGGAGTGGCCGTGCAGGTACGGCGACTTCAGGTCGACCACGTCGGCGAAGCCGCGCGCGACCTGGTCGAGCTGGCGCTCAGTGACCGAGCGCCGCAGCCCGGGCTCGGCGGCGACCACGGCGACGTAGGGATCCTCGACCCGTCCCAGGTCCTCCAGCAGGTCGCGCCCGTGGCGGGTGAAGGTGCCCGCCAGGCCGGGGTCAAGGATCCGCCCCGACCAGCGCCGCACGGTCGCCAGGGCCGCGTCCGCGCCGGCGCCGGCGAAGATCACCGCCGCGTAGGCGACCGCCGCGAAGCGCGCGGCCAGCGGGATCTGCTCGCCGCGGAGGCCGTTGGGCCCCCCGCGGCCGTCCCAGCGCTCGAAGATCGCCCACAGCGCCGCCTCGACCGCGTCGTCCAGCCCGAACCGGCGGGCCATGCTCGCCGCGACCTCGCAGTCGGCGCGGGCACCCTCGCCGGTGACCCGCCGGGCGCGGGGCAGGGCGTGGGCCAGCAGGCGCACCCGGGCCAGCGGGGCCGAGCCGTCGCCGAGCCCCCAGAGCAGGCCGAGCGCCTCCGCCGGCACGGTCGCGTCGACCTGGTCGCCGCGACCGCGGACCGCGACGTCGTCGCCGCCGAACGCCTGCGCGTACTCCAGCGAAGTGGCGGTGCAGCCGACGAAGCGGAGCAGGGTGGTGGCATGGACCGCGGCCGCCTCGGGCTCGCGCAGCCCCTCGATGCGGGCCAGCCGCGTGGCCAGCAGGCACGCGCGCATCGCCTCCTCCGGAGGGCGGCCCCTGGCCAGGTCGGTGACCAGCGACAAGGCGGCGAGCAGCTCCGCCAGGCGGGCCGGTGCGGGCGGGACCGGGGCGGGTGGCGTCATCCGGCAAGCTTAGGGCCCGGCCCGCCCGTTCCGGGGGAGGCCGGGCCCGAGCCGGTGCCGGCTACGACCAGAACTCGTCCACCGCGGCGCCGTCGCCCACGAACTGCCAGACCTCCACCACCTGGTCGCCGCTGAGGGTGAAGACGTGCATCTGGCGGTCGTCGAGGACGCGGCCGTCGCGCTCGGCCTGGGAGCGGACCATGACGGCCACCCCGCCGGGGCTCGCATAGCCGTCGGTGACCGTGACCTGGAAGGTGCCCCTGGTCAGCTCCATGGTGTCGCCGAAGAAACGCAGCAGCTCCGGCCAGCCTTTGTGGTCGCCCGACAGCGCCCCCAGGCGCTGCGCGTGCCATACCACCTCCGGGTCGAACAGTTCCTCCACGGCGGCGAGGTCGCCCCTGCCGAAGTCGTCGTAGCCGGCCCGCACCAGCTCGAGGTTCCTGGCCGCGCGCTCGGCGCCGGTCTGGGTGGTCATGGCTGCCTCCTTGCACGAGGTTGCTGTGCCCGGAGGCTAGCCGCCACCCCGGCGGCCGCCCATCCACTGGACAGGGGATCTTCCACTTCGAGCGCCACAGACCCTCAGATCGACGCGACGGGCCGAGGCGGGGCTACCCTGTAGCCGGCGCCTGGGCCGCTCGCGCGTGCGGCATCGCCGTGACCCGGGTAGGGCGGCCCGCGCCACTCCTTAGCGGGTTGTCCGGTATGACTTGTCGTAGTGTTATCCTCCTTTCCGGTCACGGATCGAGGAGGTCCGCGCCCAGATCGAACGGTACGGCACCTACGTCCACACCGCCGCCGAGCAGGTGGCCGTCGAGGCGTTCTCGCACTTGCGGGAGGCCACCAATCGGGGACGGGTGCGACCGACCCTCACCGTGTCCGCCCCGAGCGCACCCGAGCGGCCGGGTCCGAGGATCTGGAACGAGCAGCTGATTCGCCATGCCGGCTACCGCCGGTCGGACGGGACGGTCATCGGGGACCCGCGCTATGCCCACCTCACCAGCGCGACGTTCCCAGCGATGCCGTCCTCGAGGTACCACTCAGCCACCCCCGCTACGAGTGGTTCGCCGACCTTGGGCTGCGCTGGCATGCGGTACCCGCTATCTCCAACATGTGCCTGGAGATCGGCGGAATCTGCTATCAGGCCGCACCCTTCAACGGCTGGTACATGGGCACTGAGATCGGCGCCCGCAACCTGGCCGACGCTGACCGCTACGATCTGCTGCCAGCGGTCGCCGCGCGACTGGGGCTGGACACCGCCACGGAGCGGTCGCTGTGGCGCGACCAGGTGCTGGTCGAGCTCAACCTCGCCGTTCTGCACTCCTTCGACCTCGCCAGGGTCACCATCGCCGACCACCACAACGAGTCCCGCCGCTTCCTGATCCACCTGGCCATGGAGGAACGTGCCGGGCGGATCACCCCAGCCGACTGGTCCTGGGTCGTGCCGCCGATCTCCGGTTCCGCCACTGCGGTGTTCCATCGCTACTACCACACCGCCGACCTCCGGCCGAACTATGTTCACCATCAGCACGCAGGGTCCACGCTCTGGTGGCATGGAGGGATCCCCGCGGGGAACCGTTCGGCAGCGAGCGAGCATCCCGACTGATGGCTGCCAGCCCCGCCCCGGCACCCCGAGCGATAGGGTGCGCGGCATGGATCCAGAGGCTGGATGCTGTCGGCCATGAGTGGGGCTGGCCGGGTTGGCGTGGTTGCTGGGGTGGTCGCCGACTGGATGGTCGGGGATCCGCGCCGCTGGCATCCAGTGGCCGGGTTCGGGTCGGTGGCCGCGGCTGATCGGGGTCTGGTCCGTCGCCCGGCCGCCCGGATGCTGCTGACAGGCCTGGTGACCTGGTCCGCGCTGGGCGGCCGGTCGCTGGCCGGGGCCGGACGCCGGCTGGCCGCAGCGGTCCGCGGCGGCGACCTGGAGGCGGCTCGGACGCTCGCCCCGACGCTGATGGGCCGCGACCCGAGTGGCCTGGATGGCCCGGAGCTGTTCCGGGCGGCGCTGGAGTCGGTGGCCGAGAACACCGCCGACGCGGTGGTGGGGCCGCTGCTGTGGGGGGCGCTGGCCGGGCCGGCCGGGGTGGCCGCCTACCGGGCCGCCAACACCCTGGATGCGATGGTCGGCCACCACAGCGTGCGCTACGAGCGGTTCGGTTGGGCCGCCGCCCGCCTGGACGACCTGCTCACCTGGCCGTCGGCCCGGGTCGGGGCCGGGCTGGCCTGTGTGCTGGCGCCGCTGGTGGGCGGGGGAGCGGGCCGGGCCTGGCGGACCCTGCGTCGTGACGGTGGTGCCCATCCCAGCCCCAACGCCGGGCGGATGGAGGCCGCCTTCGCCGGCGCCCTTGGGGTGCGGCTGGGGGGCACCAACCGCTACGGCGACCGGGTCGAGCAGCGGCCCACCCTCGGCGACGGCGCAGCGCCTGGGCCCGATGACGTCGACCGGGCGGTCCGGCTGTCGGTGCTGGTCGGGTCGGCCGCCGCCGGCCTCCTGGTGCTGGTGGGGCGGCGATGAAGGGACTACTGGTGGCGGGGACGGCCTCGGATGCCGGCAAGAGCGTGGTCGTGGCCGGGCTGTGCCGCTGGCTAGCCCGGCAGGGGGTCAAGGTGGCGCCGTTCAAGGCCCAGAACATGGCCCTCAACTCGGCCGTCACCCCCGATGGGGCCGAGATCGGCCGGGCCCAGGTCGCCCAGGCGGCCGCCGCCCGCCTGCCGCCGGAGGCGGCCATGAACCCGATCCTGCTCAAGCCCAGCGGCGAACAGACCAGCCAGGTCGTGGTCATGGGCCAGGCCGTGGCCGAGCTGGACGCCCGCGCCTACCAGGAGCTGAAGCCGCGGCTGCGCAGGGTGGTGCTGGAGGCCCTGGCCAGCCTGGCCGACCGCTTCGAGGTGGTCATCTGCGAGGGAGCCGGGAGCCCAGCCGAGATCAACCTGCGCGCCGACGACCTGGTCAACATGGGCTTGGCCCGGGCGGTCGGGCTGCCGGTGGTGGTCGTGGGCGACATCGACCGCGGCGGGGTGTTCGCCAGCCTGTTCGGGACCCTGGCGCTGCTCGACCGGGCCGACCAGGCACTGGTGGGCGGGCTCCTGGTCAACAAGTTCCGCGGCGACCCGGCCATCCTGGCCCCCGGACTGGACCAGCTCGGCCGGCTCACCGGCCGACCGGTGCTGGGCGTGCTGCCCTGGCGAGCCGGCCTGCGGCTGGACGCCGAGGACTCCGTCGAGCTCGAGACCCCCACCCACGGGCCGGCCCAGCCCCGTGGAGCCGACCCGCTCCAGGTGGCGGTGGTGCGCCTGCCGTGGCTTTCGAACTTCACCGACTTCGACCCCCTGGCCGCCGAGCCGGGCGTGTCCGTACGCTTCACCACCGCACCGGCCGAGGTGCTCGCGGCCGACCTGGCCGTGGTCCCCGGGACCAAGGCCACCGTCGCCGACCTGGCCTGGCTCAGGCGGATGGGGCTGGACCGGGCCCTGACCCGGCGGGCCACCCGCGGCCTGCCCACCCTCGGCATCTGTGGTGGCTACCAGGTGCTCGGCGAGCGGATCGTGGACCGGGTCGAGAGCGACGCCGGCGAGGTCGCCGGCCTGTCCCTGCTGCCGGTGGAGACGGTCTTCGCGCCGGCCAAGGTGCTCGCCAACCGGGCCGGGGCCGCGCCCTGGCTCGGCGGCGTGGCCGCCTCCGGGTACGAGATCCACCATGGCCGCACCCGCGTGCTGGATGGGGAGCCGGTGCTGAACAGCGAGGATGGCGACCCTGGCTGCCGCCGTGGCGCGGTGATCGGCGTGGCCTGGCACGGCCTCTTCGAGGCCGACGGGTTCCGGCGGGCGCTCCTGGGCTGGGTCGCGGCCGAGCGGGGCCTGGACTGGGTGCCGGGCACCCAGTCCTTCGCGACCGTCCGCGAGCAGCGCCTGGACGTCCTCGGCGACCTGATCGCCGACCACACCGACACCGCGGCCCTGGAGCGCCTGCTGGAGGAGGGCGCCCCGCCGGGCCTGCCGTTCGTGCCCCCTGGGCCACCGGCATGAGCCACTCTGACCCGGGCCTGCGCTTCCACGGCGACACCGTCGCCAGCGCCGGCCAGCTCGACTTCGCCGTCAACGTGGTCCCCGACGGCCCACCGGCGTGGCTGCTCGAGGCGCTGCGGGGCGGCCTGTCGCGGGCGGCGGCCTATCCGGACGAGGGCCCGGCCACCACCGCGGTGGCCGCCCGCCACGGCCGCCCACCTGAGGAGGTGGGTGCTCCTCAACGCCGCCGCCGAGGCGTTCTGGCTGCTCGCCCAGGTGCTGCGGCCCGAGCTGGCGGTGGTCGTGGCGCCGTCGTTCACCGAGCCCGAGGCCGCCCTCCGGGCGACCGGGCGCCGCGTGCAGCACGTCTGGCGCGACCCCGACCACTTTCACCTGGACCCGGCGGCGGTGCCGGCCGAGGCCGACCTGGTCATGACCGGCAACCCCAACAACCCGACCGGCACCCTGGACCCGGCCCCCGCCCTGGCCGGCATCCGCCCTGCCCGGCCTCTGTGTCTGGCCGTCGGCCGCCAACTTCCTCCTGCTGGAGGTCCCTGACGGACCGGTCGTCCTCGCGGCGCTCGCCGCCCAAGGCATCGCGGTGCGGCCCTGCCACACCATCCCCGGCCTCACCACCAACCACCTCCGGGTCGCCGTCCGCGACCCAGCCGACAACCAGCACCTCGTCGACGGCTTCGGCCGGGCGCTACCAGGCCGTGCAACCGCGCCTGGTGCACAAGAGGAGCTGTTCCCCGGGCGAGGGCTCTAGCCGTGCAGGGCGCCGGCAGGCACCGGAGTCGCGTTCGGCCCGGCCTCGGCGGAGGAGCTCCTCTCTCAGGGACTGCTAAGCGCCTGGTACAGCGCCAGGGGTCTGGCGACGCCCTTCAGCTCGACCGGTCCCAGGGGCCGGAACCGCAGGGTGTCGTCGTGGCCGGACTGTCGGGCGGTGTCCTCGCTGACCACCACCTGCCCGGCGTGGGCGTAGGACGCGATCCGGGCGGCCAGGTTGACCGTCCGTCCGTAGACGTCGCCGTCCTGGGCGATGACCGGACCGGTGTGGATGCCGACGTGGGCCGCCGGCAGGCCGGCCGCGGGGGCGCGCTCGACGACGTCGAGCCCGGCGAGCACGGCCATGCCGGGCTCCCGGAAGTGGAACATCCCGCCGTCGCCCAGCCAGCGGACGGGTCGGCCGCCCCGGCGGCGGGCGATGTCGGTCACCAGGCCGGCCAGCCTGCCGGCGACGTGCGCGGCGACGGCGTCGCCGCGCTCCTCGGTGAGCTGGGTGTAGCCGGTCAGGTCGACGAAGCAGATCGCGGGGGGCTGGGGGACGCGCTGCTCCAGTCCGGAGCCGTCCAGGGCCTCCTCGACGTGGTTGATGGCGTGCTCGGTCCAGATGTGCTCGCGATGGCGCCGGTAGATCATGAAGATGGCCTGCTCCAGCAGGCCGATGATGCGGTCGCCGAAGCGGGTGCCGAACTCGATCAGCCGGCGCTCGTCCAGCCCGGCGGCCCGTAGGCGCCGCTCGATGTTGGTCTCGTAGTAGTCGGCCTCGGCCTTGGCGATGCGGCGCAGGCTGTCGGCGTAGACGCCCAGCAGCCGCAGGGTCGCCTCGTCCTCCCCTCCGGCCCCGCGAAAGGTCCCGGCGATCTCCAGCAGGGTCACGTCGTCTTCACCGGCTCGGTCGTCGGGCTGCGGTGGGGCGAAGCCAAGGGATTGGTGGAGCGCCTGCAGGAACGACAGGGGAATCCCGCGGTCGGCGGCGAGCTGCTGGTAGGAGTGGTCCAGGCGCTCGGGGGTGGCCATCACCGGCGCGTCCAGGAACGCCAGCGACAAGGCCCTCCGGTCGACCAGGGCCAGGATGGTCTGGACCGACAACCCGGCGGCGGTCCAGGCGTGCAGCAGCCGGGCCCGCCGCACCGACTGAGGACCCAGCCCGGCCCCCTCCGCCGGGAGGGCACCGGCCGCGATCAGCTGCCGCACGAAGCCCTCTGGCACGTTCGCCCACTCGGCGACCTCCCGGATCGTGTACGGCACCTCAGCACCTCATCCCTCGTGTGGGTAGGGCCCACCAGCCCCAGCGTGCCCGGGTTGCCCGGTCCGACGGCCAGGACTGCGATGGCGGCCAAGCCGAGCGCGCCTGGCGGCCCGGCCACGACCCTTGTGCCGACCGCGGGTAGAGTGGGCGCCATGGCAACCGCAGCAGTGACCGCCGACGGGCGTGCGCGTGTCCTGGCCGACGGCAACGAGATCCCGCTGCTCGCGCTCGGGGTCTGGCAGGTCCCCGACGGGCCCGAGTGCGTGAACGCGGTGCGCTGGGCGCTCGAGCTCGGCTACCGGCACATCGACACCGCGCAGGCCTACGGCAACGAGACGAGCGTCGGGCGGGGGCTGCGCGACAGCGGCGTGCCCCGCGACGAGGTCTTCATCACCACCAAGTTCCAGCCCAACCGGAAGGACCCGGAGGCCGAGGTCCAGCGCAGCCTCGAGCGCCTCGGCGTCGACCACGTCGACCTCTACATCATCCACTGGCCAGCCGGCGGCCCGACATGGGCGTGGCCGGGGATGGAACGCGCGCGCGAGCGCGGCTTCGCGCGCTCGATCGGCGTCTCGAACTTCAGCCTCGCCGAGCTCGACCAGCTGCTCTCGGACCTCACGACGCCACCGGTCATCAACCAGGTCCAGTTCAGCCCGTTCGAGTTCCGCCGGCGCCTGCTCCAGGCGTGCGAGGAGCGCAGGGTCGCGCTCGAGGCCTACAGCCCGCTGGGCACCGGCCGCCATCTCCGCGACCGGCGCGTCCGCCAGGTCGCCGAGCGCGTCGGGCGCACGCCGGCGCAGGTCCTCCTGCGCTGGTGCCTGCAGCGCAACCTGGTCGTCCTGCCGAAGTCCACCCACCACGAGCGGATGGTCGAGAACGCTCGCATCTTCGACTTCACGCTGTCTGCCGAGGACATGGCCGCGCTCGACGCCCTCGACAGGACCGGTGGCACCGACCGTGCCCTCGAGCACAACTGGTGGTGACCACGCACGCCATGCCTGGCATCCCGCTCGCTGCGCTCACTCACTCGTCGCGACGCCGGGGAGCGTGATGGCCGAGGAGTTCGAAGATCGCGATCTCAGCGACTCGGTGTTCTGGGGCGTCGACCTCAGGCGCGCGACCTTTCGCGACGTGAACCTCAGCGGCGCGTCGATCTCGCATGCGCTGCTCGACGGCGTCGACATCGACGCGAAGATCGACCGCCTGGTGATCAACGGCGTCGACGTCACCGACTACGTCAACGAACGCGACCGCTGGTACCCGCTGCGCGCGATGGTGCGGCCGGCCGACCCCGAGGGCGCCCGGGCGGCGTGGGCCGCGCTGGAACAGACGTGGGCTGCGACGATCGCCCGCGCCGACCGCCTCACCGACGCGCAGCGCCACGAACGGGTCGACGGCGAGTGGTCGTTCGTCGAGACGCTCCGCCACCTGCTGCTCGCCATGGACAAGTGGTTCACGGCGCCGATCCTCGGCGAGGGCTTCCACCCGATCGGCCTGCCCAACTCGGGGTCGGTCGACTTCCCGTGGCCCGATCTCGACCGTGACACGGCACCGTCCTATGACGAGGTGCTCGCGGCGCGTGCCCAGCGCGCCGGCCGCTTCCGTGCCTGGCTCGACGAGCTCGAGGCGGCCGACCTCACCCGCGAGGTCGAGGTGCTCGAGAACGGCACCGTGACCGTGCACGACTGCGTGTTCACGGTGCTGGAGGAGGAGTTCGAGCATCACCGCTACGCGGACCGCGACCTCACGGTGCTCGAGTCCCGCGCCGGCGGTGACCGCCCGTAGCCCGTCGAGCGGTTCGCGCGTCAGGCGCTCGCGGCGCCATTCGCTGGCACCGGCGGCGCTGGCCGTCGTGCATCATGGGCCCATGACCGAGTATCGAGCCGAGTTCGACGCCGACGTCACCTTCCTCAACGGGGGCGGGCTGCAGGCCCAGGGGTTCAAGCTCGACGTCCCCGGCCCGGAGATCACCAACGACCAGCTCGCGAGCCTCTTCGTCGGCCAGCTCGGCCTGCTGATGACCGAGCGGGTCACGCTGCAGGCGGTGCGTGTCGTCCCCGAACCGCACAAGGGCCTTCGTGGCCATCTCGAGGCATCGGGGCTGGCACCGCCCGGCCCGCCCACACGACTGGTCGAGCTCAGCCACCCGATCACCGCGGGCATGACGACCTACCCCGGGCTGCCGGGGCCGGAGATCACGCCCTACCTGACCCGCGAGGCGTCCCGCGACCGCTACGCCCCCGGCACCGAGTTCGCCATCGACCGCATCACCATGGTGGGGAACACCGGCACCTACCTCGACAGCCCCTACCACCGCTACGCCGGCGGCGACGACCTCGCCGAGGTCCCGCTCGCCGCGCTCGCCGACCTACCTGCCGTGGTCGTCCGGCTGGCCGACTCGGGCCGCCGCGGTGTCGACGTCGGCGCGCTCGCCGCGCTCGCCGTGGAGGGCCACGCGGTCCTGCTGCATACCGGCTGGGACCGGAACTGGGGCACCGACGGGTACGGCGAGGACGCGCCCTACCTCACCGGAGCGGGCGCGCAGTGGCTGGCTGACCACGGCGCCCGGCTGGTCGGCATCGATTCGGTCAACATCGACGACGCGGCCGACGGCGAACGGCCGGCACATTCGTTGCTGCTGGCGGCCGGTATCCCGGTCGTGGAGCACCTCACCGGTCTGGACCAGGTGCCCGCTACCGGCGCCCGCTTCACCGCCACCCCGCCGCGCCTGCGCGCGTTCGGCACCTTCCCCGTGCGTGCGTTCGCGTCGGTTCCCGGAGCCCCGCCCTGACTACTCGATGACACCAAGGACGACCTTGCCATGTTTGCCCCGGGCTGCGCTGCGCATGAATGCCGCCTGGGCCTGGGCAAGCGGGAAGACCGAATCGATCTCGGGCCACAGGTCGCCGGTGTCGACGAGCCGGGCCAACTCGAGCAGCTGTTCATGGTTGGGCTCGACGACGAAGTAGTGGGCGCCAGGTGCCTCGGCGGCGATCGTCACGATCCGACCTGCCTGGCCGGCGGAACGCGCCAGTGCTTGGCCTCCCGCGGTGTCGAACAACAGGTCGCACGGCTCTCCCTCCTCCACCAGCGCCGCGCCTCGGCTGCGGGCGAGCTGCACGGCCACATGCCCGACCCCACCGTGCGCGCCGGTGACGCCGACGCGGTCACCGGCCTGCAGCCGGCCATGGACAATCAGCGCCTGCCAGGCGCTGAGGCCGGGCATGGGCAACGCCGCCGCCTGGATGTGGCTCAGCGAACCCGGCTTGGGCGCGAGCACCTCCACCGGCACGAGCGCGTAGTCGGCGGCTACCCCGTCGCGGTCGAACGGCGTGAGCGCGAACACGTCCTCACCGGCCGAGAACCCGTCGCTGTCCTCGACGACGACGCCCGACAGCTCATAGGAGGGGATCGCGGGTAGCCGGTCGGTTGGCCACTCCAGCTCGGCACGGGTGATCGCCGCAGCGTGGACCCGCACCAGTGCCTGTCCGGGGCGGGGCTGGGGCGGCGCGACCTCGTCCAGCCGGAGCCCCTCAATCCCGCCAGGCGGGTGTAGCCGGATCGCCCGCATCCTCAACACCTTCCAGTCAGAGCCTCTCCAGAGAGTATCCTGCCCGCGCGGCCATCATCCGGGGCATCGCCACGGCCGGCCGGGCATGCTCCCGGTACCAGGTCTGGTCGAGGACGTGTCGGTCGACCCGGCAGGTCAGCGGTGTCGGCTCCCAACTGACATGTCGCTAAACATCGCATGGACGGGCGTTCAGCCGGAATTCGCCGAATGTCGATCCTTTGCTGCCCGTCTCGGTGATTGAGTTTCTCCCAATTGACAGAAAGCATTCAGATCGGCGGTCTAGGACTGGCATGTCGGTAATTCGCATGCCAGGAAGGACCGCCGATGAGGTCGTATCGGTATTGGATCGCGATCGTCGCCGCCGCCGGCCTGCTCCTCGGCACCGCAGCCGGTGCCGCAACCGCCGACACGCTGGTCGCCGCCGGCGATATCGCCAGCCCACCTGGCGGCGGGCGCGGCGACCTCGCCACCGCCAGAGTGGTCGAGGAGAACCACCCCGACGCTGTGCTCGCCCTTGGCGACACCCAGTACGAGCACGGCGAGTACGCGAATTTCCTCGGCGCGTACGACCACAGCTGGGGCCGCTTCAAGCAGCTGACCCGACCGGCGGTCGGCAACCACGAATACACCGACCCGGCCGGTCCCGCGGCCGGCTATTTCCGCTACTTCGGCTCCCAGGCCGGCAACCCCGCCAAGGGCTACTACTCCTTTGACATCGGCCCCTGGCACGCCATCGCGCTCAACTCCAACTGCGGCGCCGCCGGGGCGCCGTCCTGCGCCTACGGGTCGGCCCAGTGGACCTGGCTCAAGGGGGATCTCGCCAGCCACCACCAGCGCTGCACCCTCGCCTTCTTCCACCACCCCTACCGCTCCTCGACCGGCACCCACACCGGCAAGCCCGAACTCAAGCACCTGTGGGCCCAGCTGGTCGCCGGTGGCGTCGACCTGGTCCTCAACGGCCACAATCACGTCTACGAACGCCTCAAGCCGATGCGCACCATGGGCGACGTCGACTATGACGGGGCTCCGTGGACGGTGGTCGCCGGCACCGGGGGCCGCTCCCTGGTCCCGATCACCGCGGTCCATCCCAACTCGGTCGCCCGGGCGGCCATCTACGGCGTCTACAAGATGGTCCTGTACCCCGACCACTGGATCGGCGCCCACAAGGGCACGGACAACAAGACCCGCGACCTCAAGTCGATCGGCTGCCACTGACAGCACCGGGACCAGGATCCATGGCCCAAGCCGTCGGCTCATGGTTGGCTTGCCCCTGGGGTTGCCGGTCGGGCAAGGATGCGCGGTCACGAAGCCATGAGGCGTCGCCATGTCGCCAGCGCTCGGCGGCACCCTGGGGGTGGGTCATGGAGCCTCTGTCGATCGAAGAGGTGGCGAGTCGAGCGGCCGTGGACGCCGGGTACGTCCGCCGCCTGACCGAGCTGGGCGCGCTGGAGGGTCAACGGGACGGATACGGCGAAGCGGATGTCCACCGGGTCGCGCTGCTCCACGCCTGGGAGGCGGCGGGTCTCGCTCCTGCATCGATCCTGGCGGCCGTCCGGCAGGGGGAGCTGTCCTTCTCCTTCCTGGAGACTCCCGGCTGGGCCCTGGCCCGGCGCCCGGACGTCACCTACCGGGAGCTCAGCGAGCAGCACGGCGTTCCGCTGTCGCTGGTCCTCGGCCTCCACGAAGCGATCGGGTTCCACCCACCCGGCCCCGACGAGCGCGTGCGCCAGGACGACCTTGTCATGGTCGAGCTGGCGCGCACGTTCCTGGAGGCTGGGGCGACCGAAGCAGTTGTGCGACGCGTGTTCCATCTCTACGCGGACAACCTTCGGCGGCTTGCGACTGCCGAGGCGGAGCTGTACCAAGCGGCGGTGGCGAAGCCCCTCCAGCAAGAGGGCATGACCGAGACGGAGCTGATGCGGTACGGGTCGCAGCTCGGACAGCGCATGACGCCGCTGGTGCACCGGACGCTCCTTGGGATCTATGAGCGGCATCGCCAGCACGTCTGGTCCGAGGAGTCGATCTCCCACGCAGAGGCCGCGCTGGAGCGTGCCGGCCTCTACCAACGCGTCTCGCGACCACCGGCCGTCTGCTTTGTCGACCTGACCGGGTACACCCGTCTCACCGAGGAGCAAGGAGACGAGGTGGCCGCCCGGCTGGCGGCGAGTCTGGCGGCACTCGTCGAGGACATCTCCAGGCGCCATGGTGGCAAGCCGGTGCGGTGGCTTGGCGACGGAGGCATGTTCCTGTTCAAGGAACCAACCGCGGGGATGGTGGCCGCCCTGGAGATGGTGGGGAGCGCTCCAGGGGCGGGCCTGCCGCCCACCCACATCGGTATCCATGCCGGCCCGGTGGTCGCCCAGGACGGCGACGTGTTCGGGAGGACGGTGAACATCGCCGCGCGGATCGCGGCCCGGGCCGGGGCCGGGGAGGTCCTCACCAGTGCCGAGACGGTCGAGCTGGTTCAGGATGGGCGACTCCAATTTGTTCGCATCGGCCCGGTCAGTCTCAAGGGGATCGCCCGCCCGGTGACCCTCTACCGGGTTGGCGGGCACAGGTCGCGCCGCGCCACCTCGGGCCGTAGTCGACCTTCCGGATGATCCGGGGGCTGTCCAGCCAGCGATGCAGCGCGAAGCTGCCTGGAAGCCGCGCTTGCGTGGGGACAGGCCCGGCGAACCGCACCCGGGCCACGCACACCAGCCGGGTCTTCTGGGGAATCACCTGGACGTCGCCGAGCGAGTGCAGCATGGCGACGTTCGCCGAGGGTGCGGAGCAGGCCGAGCACCTGGAGGTAGGGGTCGGCTACTACCTCATGGGGCGAGGTCGCGGCGGGCGAGCAGCCACCCTGCGGTCGCGACCCCCGCCACGAAGACGGCCAGCAACACCGCCAGGGAGCCCAGGGGGACGGTGCCGCTGACCAGGGCGTCCGCCGGGGTGTAGTAGTGGAAGGGGCTGAGGTAGGCGAGAAAGGAGACCGTCGGCCAGGCCTGGGCGATGAAGTTGATGGCAAAGCTCCCCGCACCGAGCGCGATGGTCGCGCCGACCACCTGGCCCCGGTGCCGGCCGGCCGCGGACACGGCCAGCACCGGACCGGCGATGCACAGCGCCAACCCCAGGCCGAGCACCCCGGCCGCGGCCACAGCACGAAGCGACACCATCTCGTGCAGCCTCGGGGTTGCCGCCACACCGGCAGCCACCGCGACGGTCGCGGCCGCGGTGACCACCAGCGACCCGCTGACCAGGGCGGCGGTCCGCTCGGCCAGGAGCCGGGCCCGGGACACCGGCCGGACCATCAGCAGCTCGATCGTGCCGGCTTCGACGTCGGCGGCGACGGCGGCCGCGCCGAAGGACCCGACCACGGTCAGCTGCATCGCGATCCAGAACGGGTGCACCAGGCCGGCGCCGAGCAGGCCCGGGTAGGAGGCGAGCGAGACCGCTCCGCTGGAGCCGGAGAACGCCCGAAACGCGCTCGGTGGCTGCCGGATCGAGCCGGCGAACATCTCCTCTGGTGGGATCGTCCGGATGATCACGATGATCAGCGTCTCGAAGGCGACCATCCCAAGGGCCAGCGCAAGCAGCATCCGGCGGCGCCGGTACAGCGCCAGCCAGTACAGCGCCAGCCGGGCCCGTACCGGGCGGCCCACGGTCCGGGCATCCAGGCGGGGCCGGTCAGGCGGCGGCGCCGGGGGAGCGGCCTGTCCTCCCCGGAGGGGTTCAGGGGCGCTCACCGCCGGTGCTCCACCGGGTTGGCAGGGAGACCGGCACCCCATGCCGGCGCCTGGGGATGGCGGGCCGCCGCCTCGGCCTCAGCCTGGCGGTAGAAGGCCAGGAAGGCCTCGTCCAGGCCGGCCTCCTCGACCGCGAGGTCGGTCACCGGCAGCTCCAGCAGCCGGCGCAACGCCGCCACCAGCTCAGCGGGCGGGATCAGCAACCGCAGCTCGTTGCCGGACCAGGTCGGCGACCAGCGCGCCTCCATCGGGACCAGGCCGTGGTCATGGCCGTCGGGGAAGCTGAGCCGTACCCGCCGGGCCCGCGCCTCCCGCAGGGCCGCCACCGCCTCGACCGCGACCAGCCGCCCGGCCCGGACGATCGCCACCCGTCGGCAGGCCCGCTGCACCTCTGACAGCACATGGCTGGAGAGGAAGACCGTTCGGCCTGCCTCGCTGGTCTCGCTGACCAAGGCGAAGAAGGTCTCCTGGACCAGCGGGTCCAGCCCCTCGGTGGGCTCGTCCAGGATCACCACCTCCGGGTCATGCTGGAGGGCCTGGACGAGCCCCAGCTTCTGCTTCATGCCATGGGAGTACTGCGCGACCGGCCGGCGGAGGTCCCGCGCGGTCAGCTCCAGCCGCTGGCACAGCTCCTCGCGTCGCGGGGTCGGCGTGCCCTGCAACGCCCCGAGCAGTTCCAGGTGCTGGGCACCGGTCAGTTCCCCGTACAGGCGCAACTCCCCGGGCAGATAGCCGATGCGGGGGGTCAGGCGCGCATGATCGGCGATCGGGTCAAGCCCGAGCACCCTCGCCGTCCCCGCTGTCGGGGACAGCAACCCGACCAGGCAGCGGATGGTGGTCGTCTTGCCGGCCCCGTTGGGCCCGAGGAAGCCGAACACCTCCCCGGCCTCAACCCGCAGATCCAGCTCCTGGATCCCGACCGTGGCGCCATACCGCTTGGTCAGCGCGGCCAGCTCGATCACCGCTGTCATCGTGGATCAATCCTAGCCGCCCCAACGCTCGAGGCAGCGGGGGCGGCGTCAAGGATCCGTCAAGAACGCCCGGGTCGGCGTCAAGGCTTCGTAAAGGACCCTTCATCAGCCTGATCGGCGGGCGTAGACCGGAGGGGACACGCGCCTGCACTGCCGGTGTCACCGGCGCACGGAAGAGGCGAGGAGCCGATGGACGCTGTTGCGATCGTTCTCGCGCTGGCCGCGTTCGCGCTGCTGTTCGGCCTGATCCGGGCGATAGACCGGATATGAGCGGCGCGGACATCTTCGGGCTGGCGGTGTCGCTGCTGGTGTTCTGCTACCTGGTCTATGCGCTGTTGCGCGGGGAGCGGCTGTGATGAGCTGGCAGGGGTGGCTCCAGATCATGGTCTATCTGGCGGTCCTGACCGCGCTGACGCCGCTGCTTGGCGGCTACATGGCGCGGGTCTACATGGGCCGGCGGGTGGTGCTCGAGCGGGTGCTGGGCCCGGTGGAGCGCGGGTTCTACCGGGCGGTGCGCACGGACCCGGCGCGCGAGCAGGACTGGAAGCAGTACGGGCGGACCGTGCTGGTCTTCTCGGCGCTGTGCTGGCTGCTGCTCTACGCCATCCTGCGCCTCCAGGGATCGCTGCCGTTCAACCCACTGCGCTTCGGCGGTGCGCCCTGGAACGTCACCTTCAACACCACCTCGTCGTTCATCACCAACACCAACTGGCAGTACTACGGCGGCGAGACGACCATGTCGTTCCTCTCGCAGATGGGCGGGCTGGCGGTGCAGAACTTCGTCTCGGCCGCGGTCGGCATGGCCGTCCTGGCCGCGGTGATCCGCGGGTTCGCGCGCCGGGAGACGACCAAGCTGGGGAACCTCTGGGTCGACCTGACCCGCTCGCTGCTCTACATCCTGCTGCCGCTCTCGATCATCGGGACGCTGCTGCTGGTCTCCCAGGGCGTGGTGCAGAGCCTCACCGGCTCGGTCCAGCTCACCACCCTCCACGGCTTCGAGCAGGTGCTCGCCCTGGGGCCGGTCGCCTCCCAGATCGCCATCAAGCAGCTCGGCACCAACGGCGGCGGGTTCTTCAACGTCAACTCGGCGTTCCCGTTCGAGAACGCCTCCACCTTCACCAACTTCGTGGAGATGCTGTTCATCCTGCTGATCCCGGCGGCGGCGACCTACCAGTACGGCCGCATGATCGGCCGGCCGCGCCAGGGCTGGGCGCTGTACATCGCCATGCTGCTGATGCTCGTGATCGGCCTCGGCAATGCCTACTACCAGGAGTCCAGGGCCACCCCGGCGCTGACCGCGGCCGGGGTGCAGGTCGCGGCCGGCGGCGGCAACCTCCAGGACAAGGAGCAGCGGTTCGGCGTCGCGAACTCGGCCTTGTGGTCGACGGCCACGACGGCTGCGTCCAACGGCTCGGTGAACGCCGCCCAGGAGGCCTCCACCGGGTTCGGCGGCATGACGCCGCTGGTGAACATGATGACCGGCGAGGTCATCTTCGGCGGGGTCGGCTCGGGCCTGTACGGCATGCTGCTGGTGGTGCTGCTGACGGTGTTCCTGGCGGGCCTCATGGTGGGCCGGACCCCGGAGTACCTGGGCAAGAAGATCCAGGCCCGCGAGGTCAAGCTGGTGGCCATCGGCACCCTGTACATGCCGGTGGTGGTGCTCATCGCGGCCGCGCTGGCGATCGCCACGCCGGCCGGCAAGACGTCGATCGACGACTCCGGGCCCCAGGGGTTCTCCGAGGCCGTCTACGCCTACACCTCCCAGACCAACAACAACGGCTCGGCGTTCGCCGGCTACACCGGGTTCGTGCAGCCCAACCCACCCGGCAACCAGGGCGCCACCGGGGTGCCGTTCGCCGACCTCGTCGGTGGCCTGTGCATGATGCTCGGCCGGTTCATCCCCCTGCTGGCCGCCCTGGCGGTGGCCGGGTCGCTGGCGACCAAGCGACCGGCGCCGGCCGGGCCGGGAACCTTCAGGACCGACTCGCCGGTCTTCCTGGTCCTGCTCGTCGGCGTGGTCGTGATCGTGGCCGCCCTCAGCTTCCTGCCGGCGCTTGCCCTCGGCCCGATCGTGCAGGGCCTCACCAACCAGCTCTTCTAGCCCAGACCGCGGAGGCAGCAGTGCGCAGAGACGTCGTCGGGTCGGTGGTGGCCATCGTGGTCCTCACCATCGGCTTCGGCCTGGTCTACCCCCTGGTGATGACCGGCGTGGCCCAGGTCGCCTTCAGAGACCGGGCCAACGGCAGCCAGGTCGAGGAGCACGGCAAGGTGGTCGGCTCGAGCCTCATCGGCCAGGACTTCCGCAAGCCGGTCCTGGACGCCAACGGCCAGCCGACGCAGGACGAGGACGGCAAGCCGGTGCTCGAGGCCGACCCGGCCTGGTTCCAGAGCCGCCCCTCCCAGACCGGCTACTCGGCCAACGTCACGTACTTCACCAACCTCGGCCCCAACCAGAAGGACCTCGCCGACCAGGTCAAGGCCAACCTGGACACCTACGTGGCGCTAGAGCGGCCCTTTACGCCGGGGCTGACCGCCGCGCAGGTGCCGGTCGACGCCGTCACCAGCTCCGCCTCCGGGGTCGACCCGCACATCTCGGTCGCGAACGCCCGCATCCAGGCCAACCGCATCGCCGCGGTGCGCAGGGCGCCGCTGGACCGGGTGCTGGCGCTGGTCCGCCAGCACACCGACGGCCGTTCCCTTGGGGTGCTGGGCGAGCCGGGCGTGAACGTGCTCGGCCTCAACCTCGCCCTGGACAAGGAGTTCCCGCTGCGATGACCACGACGATCCATCCTGAGCAGGCGCCGCGGTCGGCGACGGCGGCGCCAGCGTCGATCTTCGACCCGGCGATCCTGCGCGCCGCCATCCGGCCCAGCTTCGCCAAGCTCGACCCGCGCGTGCAGGCCCGCAACCCGGTGATGTTCGTGGTCGAGATCGGTGCCGCCGTCACCACCGTCGCCTGGCTCATCCAGGCGTTCGGCGGAGGCCCCCTCGGCGGCGGCAACGAGCCCTGGTGGTTCACCTTCACCGTCAGCATCTGGCTGTGGCTGACGGTCGTGTTCGCCAACTTCGCCGAGGCGCTGGCCGAGGGGCGCGGCAAGGCCCAGGCGGCCGCCCTCCGGGCGCTGCGCACCGACACCATCGCCCACCTGCTGGACGGCAGCCAGCGGCGCGCATCCGAGCTGCGCCGCGGGGACGTGGTCGTGTGCGAAGCCGGCCAGATGATCCCCAGCGACGGCACGGTCATCGACGGCATCGCCTCGGTCGACGAGTCGGCCATCACCGGCGAGTCGGCCCCGGTCATCCGCGAGGCGGGCGGCGACCGCAGCGCCGTCACCGGCGGCACGCAGGTGCTGACGGACCGGATCGTGGTCGAGATCACCGCCGAGCCGGGCAAGAGCTTCCTCGACCGGATGATCGCCCTGGTCGAGGGCGCCGACCGGCGCAAGACCCCCAACGAGATCGCCCTCAACATCCTGCTGGCCGCCATGACCGCGGTGTTCCTGGTGATCGTGGTCACCCTGCGGCCCTTCGCCCTGTTCGCCCAGACGGCAGCCTCCACGACCACCCTGATCGCCCTGCTGGTGGCGCTGATCCCGACCACCATCGGGGCGCTGCTGTCGGCCATCGGGATCGCGGGCATGGACCGGCTGGTGCGCCGCAACGTGCTCGCCATGTCCGGCCGGGCGGTGGAGGCCTCCGGCGACGTGGACGTGCTCCTGCTCGACAAGACCGGCACCATCACCCTCGGCAACCGGCAGGCGACCGAGCTCCTGCCGCTCCCCGACGTCAAGGTCGAGGAGCTGGCCGACGCCGCCCAGCTCTCATCGCTGTCCGACGAGACGCCAGAGGGCCGCTCGATCGTGGTCCTGGCCAAGGAGCGCTACGGCCTGCGCGGCCGCGAGCTGCTGGACCGTAAGGCCGAGTTCATCCCCTTCAGCGCCACCACCCGGATGTCCGGGGCCGACCTGAACGGCCGCCACATCCGCAAGGGCGCCACCGACGCGGTGGTCGAGTGGGTCACCGCGCAGGGCGGCACCGTGCCCGACCAGCTCACCCCGATGGTGGAGGCGATCGCCCGCGCCGGCGGCACCCCGCTGCTGGTCGCCGACGGCGCCCGCGCGCTGGGCGTGATCCACCTCAAGGACGTCATCAAGGGCGGCATCCGCGAGCGCTTCGACCAGCTGCGCCGCATTGGCATCAAGACGATCATGATCACCGGCGACAACCGGCTGACCGCGGCCACGATCGCCGACGAGGCCGGCGTGGACGACTTCCTCGCCGAGGCGACCCCGGAGGCCAAGCTCGCGCTGATCAAGGACCAGCAGGCCGGCGGTCGCATGGTCGCCATGACCGGCGACGGCACCAACGACGCGCCGGCGCTCGCCCAGGCCGACGTCGGGGTCACCATGAACACCGGCACCCAGGCCGCCCGCGAGGCCGGGAACATGATCGACCTGGACTCCAACCCGACCAAGCTGATCGAGATCGTCGAGGTCGGCAAGCAGCTGCTGATCACCCGGGGGGCGCTCACCACCTTCTCGATCGCCAACGACGTCGCCAAGTACTTCGCGATCCTGCCGGCGATGTTCGCGGCCACCTACGCGGCCGCGGGCGACCCCACCGGGCCCCTGGACCAGCTCAACATCATGCGGCTGGGCACCCCGCTGTCGGCGATCATGAGCGCAGTGATCTTCAACGCCCTGATCATCCCGCTGCTCGTCCCGCTCGCCCTGCGCGGGGTCCGGTACCGCCCGGTCGGCGCCGACGCCCTGCTGCGGCGTAACGTGTGGCTGTACGGGTTTGGCGGCATCATCGCGCCCTTCATCGGCATCAAGCTGGTCGATCTCGTGGTCCACAACCTCCTGGGTGCGTGACGGGTGACGGCCCGCGGGACGTTGCGTGTCTACCTCGGGATGGCCCCCGGGGCTGGCAAGACCTACGCGATGCTGGGGGAGGGGCAGCGCCGCAAGGCGCGCGGCAGCGACGTGGTGGTCGCCTATGTCGAGACCTACGGCCGGCGCAAGACCGAGGAGATGCTCCGCGGCCTCGAGGTCGTACCACGGCGCACCCTCACCTACCGCGGCGCCACCTTCACCGAGATGGACCTGGATGCCGTGCTCGCCCGCCGGCCCCAGATCGCCCTCGTCGACGAGCTCGCCCACACCAACGTCCCCGGCTCCGGGCACGACAAGCGCTGGCAGGACGTGGAGGAGCTGCTGGACGCCGGCATCACCGTCATCAGCACCGTCAACGTCCAGCACCTGGAGTCGCTCAACGACGTGGTCGAGCGCATCACCGGCATCAAGCAACGCGAGACCATCCCCGACGAGGTGGTCCGCCATGCCGACCAGATCGAGCTGGTCGACATCACCCCGGAGGCCCTGCGCCGCCGCATGGCCCACGGCAACATCTACCCCGCTGAGAAGATCGACGCCGCCCTGACCAACTACTTCCGCACCGGCAACCTGACCGCCCTGCGGGAGCTGGCCCTGCTCTGGGTCGTGGAACGGGTCGACGAAGGCCTGCAGCGCTACCGCAACGAGCACGGCATCACCCAGCCATGGGAGGCCCGCGAGCGCATCGTGGTCACCCTGACCGGCGGACCGGAGGGCGACACGCTGATCCGCCGGGCGGCCCGGGTCGCCACCCGGACCGCCGGGGCGCAGCTGCTGGCGGTCCACGTCGCCAGGAGCGACGAGCTGACCGGCGCCGACCCGACCGAGCTGGCCCGCCAGCGCAGCCTCATCGAGTCGCTGGGTGGCAGCTACCACCAGGTCGTCGGCGAGGACGTGGCCCGGACGGTGCTGGAGTTCGCCCGGGCCAGGAACGCCACCCAGATCATCGTCGGCGCCAGCCGCCGCGGCCGGCTGGAGACCTTCCTGGCCGGCGAGGGCATCGGCGCCACCATCACCCGGCTGTCGGGGCCCATCGACGTGCACATGGTCACCCACCAGGAGGCCGGCGGCGGCCACGGCCCTCGGCTGCCGAGACTGCTGGGCAGCGCGCTCACCAGGCGCCGCCGCCTCCAGGGCGCCCTGGTCGCCGCCATCGGGCTGCCCCTGCTCACCATGGCCCTGACCGGGCTGCAGGCCGGGCTGAACCTGTCCAGCGAGATCCTGCTCTACCTCCTCCTGGTCGTCGGCGTCGCCCTCGTCGGCGGCCTCTACCCGGCCCTGGCCGCCGCCGTCGCGGCCAGCCTGCTCCTCAACTGGTACTTCACGCCGCCGGTGCACACCTTCACCATCGCCGAGCGCAACAACGCGCTCGCGCTGCTGGCCTTCGTCGTCGTCGCCGCCGCCGTCAGCGCCGTCGTGGAACGGGCCGCCCGCCGGACCCGCGAGGCGGCCCTGGCGGCCGCGGAGGCGGCCACCCTCGCCACCCTGGCCGGCAGCGTCCTGCAGGGCGCCAACCCGCTGGCCGCCCTGCTCGACCAGGTGCGAGAGACGTTCGGGCTGGCCACGGTGAGCCTGCTCGAATGCCCAACCGGCCGGCCCACCAGCGGCGGCTGGCGGGTCGCCGCCTCGGTCGGGCACGGTCCGCCGTCCACGCCCGGCGAGGCCGACCTCCAGGTTCCGGTCAGCGACACCGTGACCCTGGCCGCCACCGGACCCGCTCCCCGGCCGGAGGACCTTCGGGTGCTGAGCGTGTTCGCGGCCCAGGCGGCCACGGCCCTGGAGCGCCAGCGCCTCGCCCACCAGGCCGAGCAGGCGCAGGGGGCAGTCGAGGCCGACCGCATGCGCACCGCCCTGCTCGCCGCCGTCAGCCACGACCTGCGCAGCCCCCTCGCCTCGGCCAAGGCCGCCGTCGGCAGCCTCCGCAGCCGCGATGTCACCTGGACGCCGCAGGACCGCGAGGAGCTGCTGGCCACTGCGGACGAGTCCCTCGACCGGCTGATCCGGCTGGTGGAGAACCTGCTCGACCTGAGCCGCCTGCAGGCCGGAGCGCTCAGCGTGTTCATCCGTCCGGTGGCGCTGGACGAGCTCATCCCGCTCGCCCTCGACGACCTCGGGCCCGGGGGCCACGACGTCGTCGTCCAGCTCCCCGAGGAGCTTCCGGACTGCCTGGCCGACGCCGCCCTCCTGGAACGCGTCCTGGCCAACCTCATCGCCAACGCGCTGCGGCACAGCCCGCCCGGCCACCCGCCGCTGCTGAGCGCCAGCACCCTGGGCGACCAGGTCGAGATCCACGTCGTGGACCACGGGCCCGGCATCGCGCCCGAGCACATCGACCACATGTTCGCCCCGTTCCAGCGCCTCGGCGACACCGACAACACCACCGGCGTCGGCCTCGGGCTGGCCCTGTCCCGCGGCCTGACCGAAGCGATGGGGGGGACCCTGACACCCCAGGAGACGCCGGGTGGGGGACTGACCATGATCGTCAGCCTGTCCAGCGGCGGAGCCCGGCCGCCGGTGCCGTCGCATGGCGAGCCGCCCTCCCGGGCCACCACCCCATGACCCGCGTGCTCGTCGTCGACGACGAACCCCAGATCCTGCGGGCCCTGCGGATCAACCTGGCCGCCCGCTCCTACGACGTCGTCACCGCCGCCGACGGCCACACGGCGCTGACCGCGGCCGCCAGGGCCGTGCCGGACATCGTCGTGCTCGACCTGGGGCTTCCCGACATGGACGGCATCGACGTCATCCGTGGGTTACGTGGCTGGACCGCCGTCCCGATCATCATCCTGTCCGGCCGCAGTCAGAGTGCCGCCAAGGTCGACGCCCTCGACGCCGGCGCCGACGACTACGTCACCAAGCCCTTCAACATCGATGAGCTGCTGGCCCGGCTGCGGGCGGTCACCCGCCGGGTGCCGGTCGGCGACGACACGCCCTGCGTCCGGATCGGCGACCACCTGGTCGACCTGCAAGCCCACCGCATCACCGGCGCCGCGGCCGGCCGCGCCGAGGGTCCACCGGTCGACCTGCATCTGACACCGACCGAGTGGCAGCTGCTCGAACAGCTCGTCAGGAACCCCGGCAAGCTTGTCAGCCAGCGGGAGCTGCTGACGAGGATCTGGGGTCCGAAGTACGTCGACGAGACCCACTACCTGCGCCAGTACATGGCCCAGCTCCGGCGCAAGCTGGAATCCGACCCGGCGCGCCCCCGCCACCTGCTCACCGAGCTCGGCATGGGCTACCGGTACCAGCCGTGAGGGGAGCCCACCATGGCAAGCAGCTTCACCGAGGAGATCGACGGCGAAGGCGTCGCCTGGGCTGCGGCGGGGTTTGTCGCCAGCCTGCTGATCGGGGTCGTGGTCGAACCGTTCCGCGGCACCGTCGGGCTCGAGAACGTCGCCCTGGGCTACCTGCTGGTCGTCGTGGTCGCCGCCGCCGTGGGTGGCCGGGCGGCAGGGCTCATCTCGGCACTCTCGGCCGCCCTGTCCTATGACTTCTTCCTGACCACGCCCTACCACTCCCTCCGGGTCGACTCCATCGCCCAGGTGATCACGGTCCTGCTGCTGTTCGGCACCGGCCTGGTGGCCAGCCTCGCCGGCAGAGCCCGCCGCCGACGCACGGCCGAAGCGGACATCCAGGCCGGCATCCTCGCGCTGCTCAACACGACGACCCACGCGGCCGCCGCCGGCGAGAACACCGACCAGATCGCCGCCGAAGGCCTCGCCACCGTCCTGGACGCCCGCCGGGTGGTGGTCCGGCGAGGCGACCCGGAGCATGAGGTCGTGGTCGCCGACATCGGCGACCACGAGGCGCCACTCGATGTCGACCGCCTCACCAACCTCGACGGCGAAGGGCACATCCTCGACGCACGGCCGCCCAGGGGGCCGGCGGTGCGGTGGCGACGGCCCTCCCAGGGGGCGGTTGTCCAGCTCGTCCGGCACCGCAGGCCCGTCGGCCGGCTCATCGTGACCTTCCATCAGGGCCAATGGATGCCGCCGGTCATCAGGCTGGCCCTGGCCACCGTCGCCCACGCCCTGGCGACCACCACCGGGCCGGCCGTCCGGCACGACCAGTAGGGCGGCCGCGGCTCAGGTCGGAACGACGAGGCGGTACCCCACGCCCGGCTCGGTGACCAGCAGCTCGGGTACGGACGGGTCGTCGAGCTTGCGGCGCAGGCTGGCCACATGGTCCCGAAGCGACCGGGCCTTGTGCTCGGACCCGGGCCCCCACAGGCGTTCGGACAGCAAGCGGCTGGTGCACGGCCGGCCCTCGCTGGTGGCCAGGATCTCGAGCAGCCGGTACTCAACGCGGCTCAGCCCCACCGGTTGCCCCCATCGGGTGACCAGGCCGGCGTCAAGATCGATGCAGACCGGGCCTACCTCGATGCGTCGCGGCCGGTCGGGGCTCGAGGACCGGCCATGCTGCAGCGCCCCGCGGACCCTGGCCAGCAGCTCGGCCATGGCGAACGGCTTGGTGACGTAGTCGTCGGCGCCAAGCTCCAGCGCCGTGGCCCGGTCGCGCTCGTCGTCCCTGGCGGTGAGGATCACGACCGGCGTCGATGCCCACGTGCGCAGGCGGCGCAGGACCTCCAGGCCACCGACGTCGGGCAGCCCCAGGTCGAGGACGATACAGTCCGGCGGCTGGGTCTCGATCGCCGTGAGGCCGTCGGCACCCGTGGCCGCGGTCAGCGCCTCGTAGCCACGTGCGCGCAGGTTCGCCGCGACCACCCGCAGGATCGAGGGCTCGTCGTCAATCACCAGGACCCGGTCACCCATGCCGTGAGCATAGGGTCGTCCCGGCCGCCGGCTGTCTCCTGACCCAGCTTCTTGACGGCTTCTTTGCGGGTGGCCACCGGTTCTTAACGGATCCTTTGCATCCTGTCGAGACAGTGGAAGTGGCCAGTCCCACGTGTCGCCGCGTGCTCGGGTGGGCCGGCCGGGAAGCCAGCCGTCTTCCAGGAGCGCGATCGTTGTCCGTTGAGCACAGGCCCCCGCTGCATCCCCTGCCGTCACCTCCGACCAAACGGTCACGGCGCTATGAGTCGGCCGGCTACCGCGCCAAGCGGATCCTGCTCGGGCCGGCGCTTCGGACCAGCCAGCTGGTCCACGAGCGGATCAGCAAGCGGGTCGCGCTGGCCGTCTTCTCGTCCGACCCCATCTCCTCGACCGCGTACGCCACCGAGGAGATCCTGCTGGTGCTGGTGTTCGCCGGCGCCGCCGCGACCTCGCTGGCCCTGCCGATCTCGGTGGCCATCGCCGGGCTGCTGGGCATCCTGGTCCTCTCCTACCGCCAGATCATCAAGGCCTACAGCTCCTCGGGCGGGGCGTATGTGGTCAGCCGGGACAACTTCGGCGGGCTGGTCGCCTCGATCGCCGGGTCGGCGCTGATCATCGACTACGTCCTGACGGTGGCGGTGAGCGTGTCGGCGGGCACGGCCGCGCTCACCTCGGCCTTCCACGCCCTGGAGCCGTGGCGGGTGGTGATCGCGGTCGGGTTCGTGGTCCTGCTGGCCTGGGGCAACCTGCGGGGCCTGCGCGAGTCCGGGCAGATCTTCGCCATCCCCACCTACCTGTACGTGTTCGGCATGGCGGTGGTGGTGGTGCTCGGGATCTGGCGATGGGCGTTCGGCGGCCTCGGCCCGATCACCTACAACGTCGTCGAGCGGCCCCAGCTGGAGGGGTTCGGCGCCGCCCTGGTCCCGGTGTCGCTGTTCCTCATCCTGCACGCCTTCTCGGCCGGGGTGACGGCCCTGACCGGGGTGGAGGCGATCTCCAACGGGGTGTCGGCATTCAGGCAGCCCCAGGCCCGCAACGCCCGTACCACCCTGGTCGGGATGGCCGCCATCATGGCGTTCCTGTTCATCGGCATCACGTTCCTGGCCACCCGGTTCGGCGTCCGCCCCTTCGAGGACGGCAACCCCACCCTGGTCGCGCAGCTGGCCCGGCATGTGCTTGGCAACCCGGTCGCCTTCATCGCCATCCAGGTGGCCACCCTGCTGATCCTTGTCCTGGCCGCGAACACCTCGTTCTCCAGCTTCCCGCTGCTGGCCTCCTTCGCCGCCGACGACGCCATCCTGCCCCGCCAGCTCCGCAAGCGCGGGCACCGTCTGGTCTACTCCAACGGCATCCTCGTGCTGTCGGGCGCGGCCGTCTTCCTGGTGATCGCCTTCGGGGCCGACACCCACCACCTGATTCCGCTGTACGCCATCGGGGTGGTCACCTCCTTCACCTTGTCCCAGGCAGGCATGGCCCGCCGGCACCTGCGCCTGCGCGAGCCCGGCTGGCGTAAGGGCCTGCTGATCAACGGCGTCGGCGCCCTCATCACCCTGGTCGTCCTGGTCGTCATCGCCATCACCAAGTTCGCCGACGGCGCCTGGATGGTCTGTATCGCCATCCCCGCGCTGGTGCTGCTGCTCCAGCGGGTCCAGCGGACCTACCGATCGGAGATCACCCAGCTCAAGGTGGAGGCATCCCAGCGCCTCGCCCCGCCCAAGCCACGGCACGAGGTCGTCGTCCTGCTGGAGGACCTCGACCAGGCGGCGCTTGGGGCGTTGCAGTACGCCCGCCAGCTGAACCCGCTGTCCATCACCGCCCTGCACATCGCGGTCGACCCCGACCACGCCCGCGAGCTGGCCCATCTGTGGTCCAAGGTCAACATCCCGATCCCGCTGGAGATCGTCGACGCCCCCGACCGCAACCTGCCGGCCACCGTCGAGGAGACCGTGGCCGAGATGGTCCGGCCCGACACCGAGGTCACCGTGCTGGTGCCCAGGCGGCGCTATGTCGGCTTCTGGCGCCGCGTGCTCCATGACCAGACCTCGGCCGAGCTGACCAAGGTGCTCGGCGACCTCGAGAACGTCAACGTGACCCTCGTGCCGTACCGGCTTCGCCACCGCGGTGGGCTCCGGGCCATCCCGTCCACGTCCGCCAGCCCCCAGGAGGCGGCGACCCGATCGTCCGGCCGCCGCGCATCCCCGTGACCTCGCAGCCGCGGAGGCGGACGAGCCTCGACGGAGCAGGGGTCGCCTGGGCGGTGGGCGCCTTCGTCGCAAGTCTCCTCATCGGGCTGGTGGTGGAGCCCTTCCGCGGCACCATCGGGCTGGAGAACGTCGTCATCTGCTACCTGCTGGTGGTCGTGGCCGCGGCCGCGATCGGTGGTCGAGCCGCCGGCATCGTGGCCGCGGTCTCGGCCGCCCTGGCCTACGACTTCTTCCTGACCACCCCCTACCACACCCTGGTCATCGACTCGCTCGCCCAGGTCATCACGGTGGTCCTGCTGGTCGCCACCGGCGTCGTGGTCAGCATCGGCGGCCGGGTACGCCGGCGGTCGGCGGTGGCCGCCGAGGCGCACGTTGACGCCATCCGGGTGCTGCACCGGGTCACCGAGACCGCCGCGGCCGGGGGCGCCATCGACCAGGTCGCCGCCGAGGGTCTCCAGCGGCTGCTGGGCGCCCGCCGCGTCAGCATCATCCGCCGCAGCCCGGCCGGCTTCACGGTCACCCTGGACATCGGGGAGACCCACCCGCCCCTCGACCTGGAGGCGTTGACCCACCTGGATCGCGAAGGCCGCATCCCCCCAGGGCATCACCGTGTCCTGGACGGCACCATGGTCCTGCCCCTCGACGGCGTGGCCCTCGACCTGGTCGCCCACCAGCAGCCGGTTGGCTACCTGGTTATCATCCCCGGCCGCGACGCCCCCGCCGACCGCACCACCCGCCTGGCCGTCGCCGCCATGGCCAACGAGCTCGCTGTCGCGGCCACTGAAAAGTCCCAGCCGTGATCTCGACCGCAGGCTTGCGGAGCTGGCTCCTGGAAGGCCTCACCACCCAGTCCGACGAGCTCCCAGGCCCGCACCAGCAGGCCACCGAACACCACCAGCACCCATGGTGGAAGGTCATGTGCCTCACCGGGGTGGACTACTTCTCCACCCTCGGCTACCAGCCCGGCATCGCCGCCCTGGCCGCCGGGGTGCTGTCACCGGTCGCGACCATCCTGCTGGTCCTGCTGACCCTGTTCGGCGCCCTTCCGATCTACCGCCGCGTCGCCGCCGCGAGCCCCCACGGCGAGGGCTCGATCGCGATGCTCGAGCGGCTGCTGTCGTGGTGGCGCGGCAAGCTGTTCGTGCTGGTGCTGCTCGGGTTCGTCGCCACCGACTTCATCATCACGATCACCCTCTCGGCCGCCGACGCGACCGCCCACGTCCTGGAGAACCCGCTGGTCCCGGAGTTCCTGGACGGCCACCAGGTTGCCGTCACCCTGGTGCTGATCGCGCTGCTGGGCGGGGTCTTCCTCAAGGGCTTCACCGAGGCGATCGGGATCGCGGTCGGGCTGGTGGCCGTCTACCTGGCCCTCAACCTCGTCGTGATCATCCTTGCCCTCGAGCATGTGGTCGCCAACCCGCAGCT